>Ga0209208_10001936_pt1 | contig 29621 bp, 16 predicted proteins | sample S1TSphfallax_3_FD_187694 | JGI IMG/M metagenome (GOLD analysis project Ga0209208, IMG submission 187694) | Host-associated microbial communities from peat moss isolated from Minnesota, USA - S1T2_Fd - Sphagnum fallax MG (SPAdes) (version 2) | ecosystem: Host-associated > Plants > Peat moss >...
ACATGGCAAACAACATAAATACAATGCAAATATGATGCTACATCAATTATCATTGAAACAATACCAAAATTAAATCAATACAATCTAAATTGTTTCAATGCCTATTTTACACGAACAAAGCACTAACCTTGGACATCTTGTAAAAGTATTGTGAAAGCACTTAAATAACACTAATACAAAGGGGTCCCCACTTTGTGATGATATCCCTGAATGCGATTGACATTATAAAATTGGAAAGATGAAAATTAATAAAAAAACACTTTTAAGGGTTTAATTTCATTATTCAAAAATATTTGAAGGTATTGAAAAATTCATAATTATGGCAAGATTTTTTTGTTGAAAATATGAGACCAAACATGAATTGACATAATTATGGAAAGCTACGTACAATATGAAATTATTAGAATAGAGTCTTGTATCTCGTCACAAAATATAATAATTTCAAACCTAAAAAGAGAATATATAATTTTAAAATAAATTAAAATCTTCAATGGGAGTTTTCAAAAATATGACACTAATGGCCAAGGTGTTAAAATTTTGAAAAATAATAATTATTGAAGTTTTGTCATTAATTATGCCAGGGATTTGTGAAAATCATATCCCAATTCATTAAGGTGTTGAAAACCATTATAATTATGATAGACAATAGGGCACATTTATTTGGAACAAACATTTTGTCAAAAAATCGTAAAATTTCAACCTTAAAAACAAGAAAATAATAGTTTATTGCGAACTACCCTTTTGGGAAAATATTTGCCAAATTCTCAAAAAAATAGTAAAACTAGAATATATTTGCACTTTTTGACACACTTTAAAAAAGAAGTTGGGGCAATTTTTGTGCTAATTTACTATAATTTTTCCAATTTTGACAACCTTTTACAAATTGAGGCAATATATTGTTTAAGATGACTACTAACCATGTTATGTTAAAAAAAGATTGAAAAGTAAATATAATATACCTTTTTTTTAGTGGTAAATTAATTTGACATTTTTCAACTTGAAAATTTGATTTCAACCTACTTGTGTTGTCCAAGCCATTATCAAATATTTCAACATTGGTTGAAAGCACCAAAAAATTTCTTCCTTGTTGTAGCCTACTATGGATTAATAAAAGCCAAAGTCAAGGAACAATTCAAAAAAATCAAGCCAAAATTCAACATCATATGTTCTACACCACCTTCCAATTGTCAAAGGTAGGAAAATGGTTGAAAACAATGGCACAAAATCAAAACTTGGGCAATGTAAACTACAACACAAACAAAACTTGAGGATTATACAAATGTGGGGTTGTTATCTATTTTTTGTTAAGTAATAGTTGGATTTGGGTATTTGAAAATATAAAATTCAAAGAATGGACCGAGTCCAATTCTTTTATTTTTAGGAGATTCAAAGAACCGCTCGAGTCTTGGTTTTAGAAACCCAAAGAGGGGTGATTATGAGCTAGGGGTAGGAATTAGGGTATGTGATTAATTGGGTATAAAACCTAATTTTTAAACTAAAACCCAAATGAATACAAACAAGTTTTTTTATCAAGGTTTTTTGGAAGACCCCTTTAAAAACACATGCTATAATACTCGCATCCCTTGAAAGATCATTGCATGTCTTCTTATCATCCAACCTTGCATTAAATTGACTCGCAATTTTTGGTTAGCATGCCATTTGAAGTCTACAACCACACTCCACATGGCTCAAAATTGTTTTTGGTAAAGAATTGTGTTTATGCTTGCTAAATTGACTTAATTTTTTAAAACTCATTTGTTGCTCTTCATGCATTTGGGTTAAGTAAGAACTTAGTAATTAGGATTTATGGTTTGGGTAAAAAAACCGATTTTGTTAACAACCATCAATTTGAATTTTTAAAATATTCCAAAATTAGAGAACCATAGGTTTCATGCTTTTGCAAAAAACACAAACCAAAAAATTGTTGGTTTTAATTATTTAAAAATAATGTTGTGTTTTCATCAAAGATTGGCAAATCATTCATAATTTAGTGGGTAGTTATTTAATTCTGATTTTTTCCTTTTGAAAACCATGGTTGAATATATTAATATTGGGTATTTGATTCTATTCAAAGATAATGATTATGAACTTGAAAAATTGCTCTAATACTTGGTAGGGGTTTGGTATAGTTGATAAGAACATTAAGAACCATGCCTTGATACTCGACAAAAACATGTTCATTTAAGGTTTTAAAAAATCTCATTTAGGGTTTCTTTGAAAAAAATCTTAGAGTTTGGGACAAGCATGCAAATTTGTTGTGACAATTTTTTTTCAATTCTCGAAATGAAGTACTTAATGAGTTTTTTTTGACAAAATATTCCTAATTGCAAAGAAGGCTGAATTTGTTTTTGTTACATGATAATATCTTTTCAACAATGGTGTGCACTCATGTGTTTGATTGCAAAATAAATAAATAAAGAATAAAGGAAATGAAAAAATGATGATTGATCACATGGGTAGATAATTTAAAATTGGAACTCTATGAACTTCTTCTAAAAATGATTGATCACACAAAAAGAGGAAGAAGGAAAAAAAAAATCAAAATCTAACATCTCAACATTATTAAAGATTGGTTTGATTTGGATTTACTAAAATGTTTATGAATAGTTGCATCTTTTGAGGAAGATTTGTGCCCCTTGGATTCAATAGAGAGAGGGGGGTTGTCGTTTGGGAGTTCATTTTGTTTTACCCATAGGAGATGTGACGCTTGTGTATTTCAAAGGGCAAACATTTGAGCTTTCAAGTAAGGGATTCTTCACTTTTGTTTTGTTTTTCCATAAGTATTTTTTGAAAGAAGAAGATTTTTTTTTTTCAACGAAAAAGAAAAGAACAAGAGTTTGGAATTAATAAAAGAAGAAGAAGAAGATACCCATCACTCAATTTGGGAGCTTTAGGGGGAAAAAATGGCACAAAGAGGAAGGCCTAGAGGTAGAAGAGGTGCAAGCCAAGGTAAGAGGAGACGGGCAATGAGAAGAAGTTATACAAAGAAAAGGAGGAATGTGAGGAATGATGTGAGACAAAGGAAAAAACCCAAGTACAACAATGAAGAAGTGGAAATTGAAGTATTATCACAAGAAGAAGATGAAAATCAACAACAACAACAACCGCTTGATGATCCCAAATCTCCAAAGGATAGGAAAGATAACAAGCATAATAATAAGTCTAGATTAGGAGATCAACACCATAAAAGAGATCACAAGGGAAAGAGGACAAGGAAGAATGTGGAAAGTGATGATGAAGAGGAGGAAGAAGATGAGGAATTGGGTGACAAAGATGAAGAAGAAGATGACAATGAACATAATTCACAAAAAGTTGTAGATCCTTCAGACTCAGAAGAAGAAGCCATTGCTACCACCAACAACAAAGAATCTTCAAAGAGGCACAGATCAAGTAGCAACAAGTATCATGGATCCAAAACTACAAGTAAAGTCAAGACAACAAAACCCAAGCATAGTAGTGCTAGTGCCACAAGCACTGCTAGCAAAACTTCTGGCAAATTGAGGTCTACACGCAACAACAACAACAATGTAAGAAAAACAACACAAAACAAAAGACGACAAAACAATAACAACAATAATAATACAACTATGAACAAAAGGGATGATGGGGGAGGGTCTCGAGCTCATTCTAAGGCAACGATAGTAGCAACTCGTAGTCAAATTTCTAACAAAACAAGTGAGTCAGATGCGAGTGAATCCATGACACAAACACCCAAAAACAATAATAACAACAAAGATCATCAACAACAATCATGTAAAGATCAAAGCAAAGACAAAGGCATCAAAAGGTCGTCAGAGTCTTTGAAATCCAAAGCAAACCAAAGTGAAACAAGTGATGATGAAAGCTCAAGCGAATGAAAGGAAATAAAGAAAGACAAGAAAAAGTTGAAAGGGAGGGGGGGAAAGAACTTGCTTTTGACAACATGACAAGAAACAACAACAAAAGCTAACTTAAGGAAAAGAAAAAATAGATCCTTCCTTGAAAACTCAACAATAATAATAACAACCAAACAACATAAATGTTTCATCGCCACATGATGAACCACATCAAATTGCAACAAAAATAACAAACATCTCACCAAAAATAAATTAAAAAAAAATTGCAACAAGATTGATTGATTCCAACAAGTTTGTGTCTTCTTCATCATTTCTTTACATTTCCCAAAATTTAGAAACTCCAACAACACAATATCCTTAATTGACAAAAGAAAGAAAGAAAGGGAAACCCGAAATAAAAACCTCATTGTGCTTCAAAATGATCTTTTTTGCATAATTTGCTAAAATAGTTTTTATTTTGGCATGATTGAAACTCTTGGATTCTTTAACACATTTAATGATTGATATTTTCCCCCAATTATGACTCACCATTCTTATCGGGTTGGCTATTGTGGATGACATGTAACATGTTTTGTAATGTGAAGAATTAAATTTATGACCTTCAAACATTGCAAGGTGGTCATGCATCATACTTATTAAGCGATTAGTTTCATGGGTTTTTATTAGTTAAAAAGTTTAGACTATTCCCATGAACAAAGTTGAATGTGCAAACTATGGTCTAGAGAGCTGATCAAGATGTTTAAGTCACTTTAAACCTTGCTTCCAACCTCTTGAAGTCACTCTTGACATGAGGTTTCTTAAAAGTCGGTTTCCAAATAGTTCATGGATATTTTCACTGGGTTTACTTTTTTCAATGCATTTGCATAGTTTGTGTGACCTAAATCATGACTCTTTTGCCAAGATTATGGTTAGTCTGTGTATTATTTTCATGACCTAACTAGATAGGGCTTTAAAAATAATGTCAATCATGATATGATATGAAGCCATCTCATGTGAAATACATCATTCCCTTTTTGTTTGCATCTTTAGATTTTACAAATTTCCTTTATAATGCACCACACACACATTGATGAAGTTTGCACCTAGAAATCCAAAACAAATGAAACTGATCAGTATATCCCATGATCCCTGTATCCACATATTTAACCTTTGGATTCCTTCAATTGTTAATCATAATGTTTTTCATTAGGTTGCTGCTATTGTGAATTGATAGAATGTGATGTTGGCACTCATAGAGGACATTTCAAGCTTTTGATGTTTTCATAACTTGATTTGGCCAAAATGCCCCAAATGAAAAAGTGTCAATTTGCATGTTAACATTTGATTTCTCATATGCAATGTGGAATATTGCATCGCCAACAAATTATTGGAATGTGATTCCTAAGCTTACATACTTATCATACATACCCAAAATCCACCAGACTCCCAAAACCCATATGCAGAGATGGAGCTTCAAACTGAGTTTCCAAATACAACAATCCCTCTGCTTGTTTTTTTGCAAGTTAAATTGTTGCTGAAAATCACATTTTCTTTTCATAGCACCTTTGATTACCACAACACTCTGCAGTCATCTTCTGCAGCAACAACTTGTCTCTATCTCTGCCTCTCACCACAATGGAGTTTGCTGTCAAGGAAAAACCATGAAAACATGGAAGATGCAAATTGTTTGCAAAACTAATATGATGTACCTTCCTGTATCAAATAGAATTGTCATCAGAGTCATAGATACAATGCCTGGTGCAACTATAAAGCTGCAACAGATAAACAGAATAGCAACAGGAGTTTCTACAGTGAGCATGGACTTGCTGAACTATAAGACCTATATTGTGCCTCCTATTAAAAAATGAGTCTTCCTTACCACCCAGACTTGAGATGTCCTTGCCCCTCAAGGTGGCAAGGGGAACCAAAATAATTTGAGCTCAGCACTGCAACAAAAGAAAAACCCACATACCCATTCCAAGATTGCAATCTTAAAAACTGGTTTTGAAAAAGTAGTGGTCAAATGTGTATTCCTTGGCATTGTGATGGTGGTGATGTTTGTACACCATTTTGATCTTGATCATGACCCTACATCTGTTCTTATTGCTGTTTTCCAATTCAGATAATAACAGAAGTGGAAAATGAGCAATCCATTCAACCATTAAAAAGCCCATCTCCTGAGAGAGGACACAGTTAACATTTCTTGCCCATCTGCCAAGAATATGGTGGTCGACAGTTGGTTCAGTGAATTCTCCTGTAACAGTGAAGTCCCCCTGCAATGCATTTAGACAATGGTACATAATTCTCTTTGGTAGCCGCACTGTCCTGAACCATGTGCTCTGCAGCTGAGGCGGAGAAGGAGGTCCAGCCTCTGGTGGTGCTCAGCTGGTACATGTCTCTCTCTCCCTCCCTCTTGTCACTTTGGCATGCTCCTCCAATGCCTCCACATGAACTGTTCTTTTTCCTCCTCAATTGAGATGATTTTCTCCAGGTGTTGATAGATTGATTCTTTGCAAGCCAGCTGCCACACTCACTTTCAAAACCTAAACCCCAAACCCTAAACCCTGCACAAAATTTCAAAACTGTTTGTGTGTCATAATAGTGATGATTTGTGTTTTGATGTCATCGACAACAGAGCTCAGAGATCAGAGATGGTGGGGATGTTTCTATTCGCAGTGACAATTGCACTCCCAGACATTGGTGGACACTTCAAAGTAAGAAACCATCTCGCCTGCCTGCCTGCCTGCCTGCCTGCATGTTGTGTGAGTAAATGTGTCCTAACAATTCCAGCTCTCTTCTATTACAACATTGTATTCAGAAGCTCCCCTTGGTTTTAGTTCTGTGGAAACACTTTCACACCCAAAGTTTTTCTGCTTTCCAATTTTCCAAGTTTTGCACCCAAAGTTTTTGGGTTCCAAGTTAACATTTCACACCCAAACTGCTTGTTTCTCAATTCTGTTGTTGTAGAAATCTGATTTTTAAATTATTATTATTATTATTATTTTTAGTGACTCTACTCTCAGTTCACCACAAAAAATAGATGATTTTGTGAGTTTCAACCCACCTCCCCTTGAATTGCTAATATAACATATATTTTGCAAGCTTTGTTTTTTGGAATCTCACCCCATGTATATAACCAAACTTAGGGTTTGGGTGCTGTGTTTTCCTTACTTTACGGATAATTATGAAATCAATAATTTGTTTGTAATTTTGGTCTTAAATTTATTAAAACCAGCATCATGAGAATGAATTACATTTTTTAAAATAAAAATATTGATACGCTAACTTGATGTTTAAGTTTTTAAAAAAAAATTTAAAAGTGAGAACTGAAACCTTTTGTAATCTATTTTGTGAAAACCCAATTCAGCGGGTATCAAAAAAAATATGATACCTGCCCTACACTGGTTTTTTTAATGCAATTTTTGGACATAGTGCAGCTGCAAGGGTTTCAATATAAATATGGATCTCATATTAATTGATCACAGGTTCCTTGAATCTATCTAAACCTTTTAAAAATATACACACAGAAATTGCTACCAAAGTTCAGAGGGGAAATGTGGTGAAATTATATATTATCTCTCTAGAAGTTTCTCAAAAGCTTTGTTACTTGGCAACAACCAAAAACAATTTCCATTGTGGCTCTCATACATACAAAGGAATTTTGGCGAAAAAAATATGCACCCAAAATCGTCAGCAGACTTCAAGGAATTCGTTTTCCTGAAATCTCCATATTTAAACAATAGGTTCCAGCAGGTCGCCAAAATAGAGCAAGGTTCTTTAAAAAATTAATTACTTTCCTTTGTGAACTATAGCCAAATTTAGCTAATTCTTTCTGTGGATGATCCCCAATGTGCCTACAAGTGATTATTTGGGGAAAAATTCGCCATTTTGCCAAAATATTTTGAAAAATAAATATTCCGTTACAAACTCCCTGTTTTTAAAAAAAAAAAATCTTCAACAAACGAAATTTATGTTTTAAAAAATTACCAAATAGCACCTTCCTATGAAAGAGTGGTGAGGTTTTCTACTTCCATATTTCGAATATTGCCAAATTTGGCAAACTGTACTTATGGATGATTGCCACTTCAGCAACATCACAAAATTGAAAGGAAAAAAAAGGAAAAAAGCACCTGATTGAAACCCTAAAAACTCAATTCATTTACAAGTATTTGATTTTTCATTTCAATTTCTGGCGAAATCTCGCCAGGTAACTCAAAACGACTATAGACTTTGAAGTTTGAACGTGTGCCCTTTTTGCCAAAAAAGTGAGCCAAGGTGGAGAGTTTAATCGATGTTTGGTGGTGGCGATAGTCATCGCGTGGTTGAGAAAAGCCAGTCTCATGGCGAGTGATCATGAAGGGTTCCCCCAGTGTTTTTATTTAGGAATTTTCGTTTGTAGCCAAAGTGGCGATCATCCCTGTGAAAAGATTTAGCCAAATCTGGCTATAAACAAGAAATTAAGTAAAAAATCTTTTATCAACCTTTTATATTTTTTGATATAGAATGAAAACCAAGTATATGAATCTGGCGATTTTTTTCTTTCTCATTCTAACTTCTGGCGACTGAAAACCTCGAAAATCACTTGTTTTTCGAATTAGACATTAATTAATTTTGCTTTGTGGCGAAATTTCGCCAATAAAAAAAACGGTCATGGGGTAGCAGCAGCAGCAGCAGCTTCCTCCACGTGCTGCGCTGCGATTCTTCTGCTGTGCTTTGCTTCTGCTTTCTCTGGAAGATTCGGCGACCTCAAACTACTACTTCGACCCTACTACATCTTCTTCTTCTTCTTCTTGAACGCTGCGCGCCAAAAGACTTTTTTAGGAACTTTTTCCAGCATCGGTATGTTAGTTTATCTATTTGTTTGTGCATTTCTTCATTTTGCTTTCTGGTCATCTGCTGACCGAGCGGGCTAATTATCGATCTACTTCTGGTTTCACCTTTCCCGTTTCCGCTTTTGCGATTGTCGAGTTTTCGGTTGTTTCTACTTTGGTGTCTGTCGAGTCATAGATATTTCTGTTTGAAATAAGAAGAAGAAGAAAGAAGAAGTTAGAAGTAGTAATTTTGTTTGTCGATTCTTCACATTGCTTTCTCGTCATCTGGTGACGGACGGATCGGACTAAATCAATCTTCTTTTGGTTTGGCTTCCGTTGTCAGTTTTGCGATTTTGGAGTTTTTGGGTTGTTTCTGCTTTGGTGACTGTTTAGACGTAGATTTTCCATTTGAAATACGAAGAAGACAGGATAAGAAAGAAGAAGCTATGGACACGCCATCGCCAAGCTCTCTCTCTCGCTCTCAAGCATGGCTCATTTCATCCCCAGTTTGGGGTACTTTTCGAATGTTCCCCCAAGTTTTGAACCAGTGTTGGCCGGTTCTTGTCTTTTATGAAGAACCTCTAGTTGCCATTCTACAAAATAAATTAGAGCAGTTTCAGTTTGAAAAACAATGGAACCTGGAATCCGGTTTCACTTCCAATTCTTAAAAAAAACAAGATTCTGTGGTTCTGGTTCTAAAAATCAGACTTGGGTTTGGTCCAGTTTCAGGGTAACCCAGACCAAAATCAGTTAACCTTCAATTGGCCTGTGGTTCTAGTTTCTTGGTTTTTTTCTTTCAAAAATCCCAGTTTCAATTCCAAACTGGGTTTCAAAAATCAGACCCTATTTCAATTCGGTTTTTACTAACTGGAATTAGAACCAACGATTTTAACCTGTCAAACCCAGTATTCACTCAACACTAGTAAAAACCCAAAATTTCCTCTAAACTACTCTAGCCTGTGTTGTTGGCCCAAGTGCAAACTCGTTACCCAACTCATTTTACCTTCCAAAACATTTTTGGGGGGTAATTTAGTAGAATTTTCAATGAAAAAAACTACTCTAGATGCAATATCACTCACAGATTGGGTCTAAAAATTCTAAATCACCTTTATTAAATCTTACTCATTAAAGCCTTTCCAACAATACTACGAGCCCACCCAAATTTCCTTGGAGTTTTTACTTTTGATTTAAATAAAATTCTAATGAAATTTTTGTTCAATATTCAATAACTTTTCCATCATAAGTCAAAACACAATGAAACCAACTCAAGGCACCCTTATTCGTCAAAAGCTCTCCAACAATACCAAGAGCATGACAAAAGGCACCATGGTTTGTGAGATCTCAACATGACAAACAAACAACCTTCTTCATAAATAGATTGCTTATAAATATTATAAATATTCCATGCTTAAACTAAATCAGGTTCTTTGAGTTCAAATCTAACATGTTTTGAGTTTGATTAGGCCATTGAGAGGCCTCACTCAAGAGGGTGAAGGTACCAGTGCGGGTTGTGGTTCACCCTGGCTGTTGATGGGCAACTAGATTGTACATTGATCATAATAACCTTGCCACAACCTCGGTGGCTGATGTCCCTGCATTTCATTTCCTTCACAAACATGCAAACAACAGTAGAACATGAAAATGGCGAGAATTGTTAAGAAAATATTTACCATACAATCACAAAGAGGTTCAAGAAAAGTGAGGTAAGGTGAAATTTGGTGGTCAATTCTCACATTTTGGGGTAGCCTTAGTAGATTAATATTTTCTCTGATTTCTAGGTTATTTTAGAAGTTATAAAAGGTTGCTTTTAAAAGTTATTTAATGTACCATGAGCGACAAGAAAATTTGTTACAAGTTATAAGCTATTGGAAACGGTATGAACTTTTTTCAAATGGCAAAGTGGTAACTTATGGATGTAGTGGCATGATACAAATGACATGTATACATGATATATAGTAATATCATAGATGCAATGCACATGCATGCATGAATTCTCATAGCATGGCATAGATGATATGGGTTGACATGTCATATTATACATACATTTTTGTGCCATGTCATGTTCCATGAAACTGTTTTACATGTTTATTTGACCGTTACACAAATTGTCAAAACCCGAAACCTTGGATGAAACTACTAAAAGCTGATGTGGTGTTAAAATAAAGGTAGCAATCCTTGACCACCACACTTTGTCAAGTTCTTCATCTCTTTCACACATACCAGTTAGCACACCTCCATCACTAGCTGATTTGTGACAGAGGATGCTTTTTTAGCATTAGGTCTTTTACTTCATTCCTCTGTCAATTGTTTTGGTTTTTCTCTTGTGTGTTTACAATTGCTTAGACATGCCTTGTACTTATTGTGGATGGATTTTCTTTTACATATATATATATACAAGTTTCTCTTCTTTTTGACTTGTTCACAAGGTCATACTCTTGCCTCACTTAAGGTCAACTTCCACTTATTGATGTCAAGAACAAAAAGTACATCCTAAGAGGGGTCAAATCTTAAGGGAAGCTTGTGGTTGCACATATTATAAAAGAAATTGTGTGAACATTCTGCATACCCTACCTTGAGTTGTGAGGACTATGACGTACTATGGAACAAGCTTGTTCAACCAAGGAATGTATGTGTAGTAGTGCTCTACTGAGCCAGATGCTGTTTTTGGAGGAGATGGTGAGAGGGGCCCTACCATAGCGCGCTGTTGCACCTTAGTGTTCCATGGCATGGATTCATCACAAGTGGAACTGGCAAAACCAAAAGTGGAACCAGCAAATGACCACGTATATACCCACCTGTAAAAAAAACCTTAAAAAAGAAAGGTATGTGAATAAGGGCACATTTCCATGAGTGCCCGGTGGCCCACTATTTCTACTTTCCCCGCCCAAATAGTTGGGGTTGTTATGCAAAAAGTTCAGAAACCTACTCACTATTTGAGAGGGTTTCCGTTGTTTCTTAGGGTGCCCACCCATTAGCTCCCAATCTGAAGACACCCACCAGACTCACAAACGCAAGTCACCTTACTTCAAAAACCGGTTGTAACCACTGCAACGTATTCTCCCTTGGTCCATGTCACATTAACTCTCTTCACCTGAAACTGCCAGATGTGGGTTTTTTCAAAGTGGGTTGAGAAAATAGTGCATGTGGAGAACATAAAAAAACTCTTCACCGATAATTTGACCAAATTAATTGTGGTTGGAGTTTGAGTGGCTGCAAGACAAGGAAACGTTAGATGGCCTAAAAGAACACCAAAACCAGTTACAATGACTTAGAAAAGGATGACCCTCAGAAAATGTTTCATATGCTTGGCCATCCGGATTCTACTGCCATGCTCCTTGACTGTGTGGCAGCAATGCTCATGTGCTTGTTGGCCACCCAGAATCGACTCTCAGTGCTCTTTCACTGTGAAGCACGATTCAAGGACCCACCATTGAAAGAACATCAGGGCACACATTCCCTATATAATTCTAGATGTCGGGATGGTGCACTTTTCATTGTTTTTTTGTTTTTCCTTTCTCTCATGTTAGACCTACTATCAAATATGACCAGAAAGGACCAAAGGTCGTCTTAAGGGTAAAGAAGATTGGTGGAGGAGCTAGAAGCACAAGAATACTACTAGTTAGTCAAAAAGACATTAGTTACATAAGTCAGAGTTCACAACATTCTTTTGTTTTTTTCCTTTCTTCTCTTGGTTTGTTAAACTTTTTTTTTTCCTTATATTTTTCTCTTTTTCACTAAACATGTGGTTGAACATGTTTTTTCTATTTTCTATTTTTTTTTGGCTCTTCTCAAGTAAACATGTGACTTCTCCCCAACAAGATTTGGTTTTTTTTTTGGGCAATTTTTTTTTGACATAGTGTCATTGTGAGTATCCCAAGATAGGTCTCATATTATATTTGGTGACTGGTTCCTAGAATCTATCTAAACATTTTAAAAATTAACCAAAAAATTTGCTACCAAACCCAAGGCAGTGGGGAAATGTGGCCAAAAAAACAAGAAAAATTCAAAATCCGCCGATTTTTCATTTAAAAACAGTGAATCTAATATGGTATAATGGCTTCTCCCCCAATCTAAACTTTGGTTTTTTCCAATAATCTTTTTAGGATTTTTTTAAAATGTAAAAAAAGTCACAATTGTCCATAGAAGCTTTATTCAAATCCATGTTTTTAACCTTTTCTGATTTTAAACTCGATGTGAAGTACAAATTTTTAATCATCCTTTTATATTTTTTTGACTAGGTACATATTGAAAACCAAATAGGTCTAAAACTTGGACAATTTTCACTTCTTTTTTCCATTTTCGTTGAATGAAACAAGCATTTAAAATTTGCTAGATTTTTCTTCACTTGGTGAGAACAAAAAATCTTGTGTGACTAACTCATACAAAGGATTTTTTTGGGAAAAAAAAAATGCACCACAATCATCAGATCTCAAAGAAATATTTTAAAAAAAAACACTCCATATTTTAACAATAGGTTCCAGCAAGTGGCCTAAAATAGAGCAAGATTCTTTTAAAAAATCTTTTAATTTCGCCATTTGGCGAAACGTCGCCAGAAAAAAAGAATTATTTTTTGTGGAAAAGACACCCTTATACTTTTTACCCCGCCCTTTCGAAACTTATTAACTTTTACCACGCCACACAATAACGACTCTCTAAAAGTGTGAGACGACTTAGCCTTTTTCCTTTAAGAATTTAATTAATTAATTAAAAAATTCGAATTTTGAGAATTGCCAAAAAGTGAGCCAAAAGTGGGAGTTTAACGTGAAATTTGATGTTTAGTGGTGGCGACAGTCGTCACGTGGTTCAGGAAGAGCCAGTATCATGGCGAGCGGTCCTGATGGGACTTCTCATCCAAGGCGCAGCTGCGGTAGCAGCATCGTCAGACTCCTCCTCGTGCTGCGCTTCTTCCGCTTCCCTTCGCTGTGCTTCTGCTTTCCTTCGAAGCTTCGGCTACCTCAAACATTTCTACTTCTTATTGTTGTTGTTCGACACCGCTTTTCAAAGGACTTTCTTCAGGACTTTCTCCAGCATCGTTTACGTTATTTTATCTTCTTTTTTTTTTCATTTTTCTTTCTCGTTATCTTCTGACTGAGCGAACTAAATCAAGCTGACTTCTTCTAATTTGAAATCCATTTCCGATTTTGCGATTTTCGACTTTTTCGGTTGTTTCTGCTTTGCTATTTGTTCATGCGCAGATTTTCTGCTTGAAATAAGGAGGCAGAAAGAAGACGAAAGAAGAAGAAGAAGCCCTTTGATTTGTTGATTCTTCAATTTGCTTTCTCCGCATCTGCTTCTGGTGTGGCTTCCGTTTCCACTTTTGCGATTGTCGAGTTTCTCGGTTGTTTCTGCTTTGGTGTCTGTTTAGGCATAGATTTTCCGTTTGAAATAAGAAGGAAGAAGACGAAAGAAAGAAAGAAGAAGACGAAGAAGAAGCTATTATGTTTGTTCGTTCTTCATTTTGCTTACTCGTCATCTGCTGACGGAGCGGACTAAATCAATCTTCTTCTCCGGGATTGGCTTCCGTTTCCGATTTCGCGATTTTCGAGTTTTTCGGTCGTTTGCGCCTTTGGTGACTGGTTATGTGTAGATTTTCCGTTTGAAATAATAATAAGAAGAAGACAGAACCAGAAGAAAGAAGAGGAAGAAGAAGAAGAAGAAGAAACTATTATGGACTCTGGCGCATGTTTCGTCGCGGCAAGTCAGTGTTCAAAGCATTTCGTCGGCTTGAGCGAGAACTTCCACTGCGGTAAATACTAATTCACGTTTTGTGACTGCGATTCTCGTTTATTTTTTATATTCGGTTGGAAACCTGCTGGAGAATGCGCAATTTCTGTCTTTAGAATTGTGTGTGTGTGTGTGTGTGTTTTGCTGTGAGCACGTCCATGGAGATAGAGAAGACACCCGGGAAAAAGGAGAGTGTTTACTGATGTAGCGTTAAGCGATTTGTGTATGAATTCAGGCGGTCATGCGGTTCCGGGGCGCAGTTCCAACCATTTCAAGTCCTTGTCGAGCTCCATCACACTCTTCTCTCAGGTGATTGATTTTTTCCCCCAGCAGATGTACACAGCATGTGTGCGGATTTCGCAATTACGGACCTTCAGAAGAGTCTGCAGCAATCCTTTTGACACTTCAGAGGCATTCTCAGTGAACTCAAAGTCTAATTTTTCGGATTTGGCTACTTCCACAAGCACAATTGTGCAGGCAAGTGGGAGAAAAAATTGAATCAGCTTGATTTCAAGAGATTGATCATCTCGCTCCTTTTGATGGTTCTAGGGTTCGTCTGCACATCGAGCAGGTTTGGTTGTGGTAGCACCAGCTGAGCAGAACCAGGGACCATGGAGATCAAAGTCAGCAGCAGCATCCCCTACAATGTCAGTTAGGTGTGCAGCAGGCAAGGGTGCAATCAGTAATGGTGCTGCAGTAGATGAAGTGCTGATGGGTGCAACTAATGTTGCTCACAGTGGGAGTATCCAGGCATTACTAGCAGAAATCACACCTGTGGCAGATGAGAAAATTTCCAACAATCGTCAATGCGATGCAAACTCCCCTTCAGCTGGGTTTTCATCAATTAGTGAAGCTGTGGAGGCCATTCGACAAGGCAAGGTGGGGTGACAGGTCCCTTTTTTTTGTGAGTGCACTAGTGGGTCATGTTCAAATATGACCTGGTAGTTTGCAAACATCTTACCAGAGACTGACATTCTGTTTTTTCTCTTATATATTTGCAACCGAAACTCTTTTGATGTGCTGTTGTTATTTATCTCCATGTACTGATAGAGAAGTTTTATCTGGCTGGACCCAGTTTGTGGTGGTGGTAGATGATGAAGACAGAGAAAATGAAGGTGACTTGATTATGCCAGCCGACATGATGACGCCAGAAGCCATGGCTTTCCTGGTACAACACAGCACTGGTATTGTGTGTGTTGGTATGAAGGGGGAGATGCTTGACCGTCTTCAAATACCTTTAATGGTTCCTGATAAGGACAATGAGGAAGCACTTCTCACTGCCTTCACTGTGACAGTGGTAAATTACTTACTTTCTTCATGCTCTATTTGCTATGGTTGCCACCATTTGAAGGGAGCTTATTGCACTGTCATTTCTTTCAGCTGTGACTTGCTACTCTTTTGGCAGTGGAACATACATTTCCTAGCTGTGGTTGTAATAGGGGTAGGAAGCCATGATATCTGACCTTCTTGCATGCTGCCCCATGAAACACTGTATTGACCTCAGAAGTTATCTGACCTCTCTAGCCTGTTGTGTTCTTGCTTCTTATTGAGAATTATTTTTTAAAAACCTGACAATCTTGAATGACATCATGCTATGCTGATATCTGCACAGGATGTGAAGGCTGGAACATCCACAGGGGTATCAGCCAAGGATCGCTGCCTGACAGTCAGGGCTTTAGCTTCCTCAGATTCAAGGCCCAATCATTTTCGAAGACCTGGACACATCTTCCCATTGAGATACCGAGAAGGTGGGAAAGTCTTTAGAATCTTTACACTGAGGATAGAATGTACATGTAGTTTGGCCAGTGCAGAGATTCTTTTTGAGGACTGATGGTTTTAAGTACTCAATCAGCTGACTTATGGTTTTTTGCTTGCTTGAACTGCAACAAGCTGAGTCCTTTCCATGTATGCACAGGTGGTGTACTAAAGAGAGCTGGGCACACAGAAGCAGCAGTGGATCTAGCAGTCATGGCAGGTTTTGCACCAGCTGGGGTACTATGTGAGCTTATCAATAAGGATGGCAGCATGTCACGCTTGCCAGAGCTCAAGGAGTTTGCAAAGGCTCATAACTTGCCTCTGATTTCTATTGCTGACCTTATAAGGTGAAGTTTGTGTCCAGGTCACATTGCTTTTTGTTCTATGTGAATTGCTATATTTGGTTGTTATGGAACAGGCACCAGTGGATGTACTGGAGGAATCTTTACTGGGAAAGTTATCCTCTGTCAGGGAAGGAAACTGAAGGTTGTCTGCTGGAATGCTACAGACATAAGCAAAAGAGTGCTAAGCTGGTGACAAGGACAGCAGTGGCACGGCTGCCCACCAAGTGGGGCAACTTCCGGGCATATAGCTATCGCTCAGAGCTTGATGGCATTGAGCATGTTGCCATGGTCAAGGTATTCACTTGTGCCTTTGCTCAACATTGGGAATACCATGATCTTCTTATGATTGCTATTAGTTGGCTTCACAATCTCCTGGCAATGTTGTCCAAGCTTGTACTCCACATTAACTCATTCTTGATGAGTATGTCCTCTGAAAGTTGAGATTTATATTCATTCTGGTAGATTTCACAATTTACTTTCATCTGCATTCAAGACATAACTGCAGAATTTAGTGTAGCTCAGTCATCACACCTGGCTCCAATAGTCTCTGTATCGGAAGGTCTACAAACCTAGGTTAATTTTGCCATGGTCGTGTCTACTCAGTTTATATGTGGATGCTCACAGGGTGACATTGGCAATGGGCTGGACGTGTTGGTGAGATTACATTCCGAATGCCTGACAGGAGATATTTTTGGCTCCTTTCGCTGTGACTGTGGCAACCAGTTGGCAGAAGCAATGGCCCACATTGATAAAGTAGGGAGAGGGGTGGTTGTCTACTTACGTGGACATGAAGGTCGTGGCATTGGTCTGGGACACAAGCTTCAAGCCTACAACTTGCAAGATACGGGTCTTGATACAGTGGAAGCCAATGTCGAACTTGGGCTGCCCATTGACTCACGGGAGTATGGCACTGGTGCTCAGGTATGCTGGCAAGGGATGCAAAGGAGCAATTGTGATGAAGGGGAGTTTGAATCTTGGATATGACTAAGATGCATGTATCTTGCTTTATTCATGCTCACTGAAGTAATGTGATTGACATTACTGATGCCCTGCTCAGTGATGAGGCAGACAGTAGTTTTGTTTGGAGGGAATGAAAATTTTCCATTAAGAGGCATTAGGAAAAGTATGAAGAGTTGAAGGGCATGCTAATGTATCTGTTGTGTGTGGCAGATTTTGCAGGATTTGGGGGTTAAGACTATTAGTCTCATGACCAACAACCCAGCGAAGTATAGGGGTCTCAGAGGTTATGGCATGGCAGTTACTAGCCGAATACCAGTTATCACTCCAGTCACCAAAGAGAATCGACGGTACCTGGAAACAAAGCGTACCAAGATGGGCCATTTATATGGACCAGATTTACTGGGTATCTTTAATGGTGGAGTTCTCGACAATGAGCTCAGTAACTGAAGACAGAAGATGAGCTCAGGCCTGACAGAAGACAAACAGGATTTTTGGAGTTATTGGTTGATTCAATTGAGTGGAGAATTTTTCCATCTTTCTGTGTTGAGGCCACAGAGCTCTAACGAGTTCATCAGTGCCTCCTGGTGAAGATGTGAAAAGCCAGTTCATGAGGGGTCATTCTTTTTGCATGTACACAACAGCATGACACTGATTGTGGAAGGTTAAGTCTTTACACTCCATCTTCAGTGTCAAATGTCAAAGCCTCTTAAAGCACAATTGGGCTTTGCAAATACTGGGGGCAGATTTTTTAGAACTTCATATACTGATTCTCCATCAGTGTTTTTAGTGTACAGTAGAAGATTTTCTTTGTTGATTAGTCCACAATTCATTGATGTCCTGTCATTGATGTTCAAGGTTTAAAAATTGCAAGCTGAAAGCAGATTAAATTCCATTGCTTTTTACTCTTTGGGGTTTGTGCTGAGGTGCTGGGCATTTGTTATTAGGGCATACTGTCTTGCTCTTTGGTGTCATCAGCATGTGACAACTGTCAGGAACTTAATGGATCCAGGAGAAAACAATGCCACCTAGCTCTGGTGGACACACCAGACCCTTCGGCTGAAAATAGTCTTGGGATGGGTGATGGCCTGCCAAGATAACAACTGGCAAATGAACATAGAGCTCATTCCAAGAGGAGGTAAAATGCCCTCAGTGGTACCAATGGAAGAGCTTGTCTCCAAGGGATGCTTTTGTGCTACAGAGTTCGGCATTGAAGGTTTGTGATTTTTCACTGAACAGAGACAGTCTTGGTTAAGGGGATTGATCGTTCACCATTAGTGGATCTGGTTGATTCTCAATTTAAGTTAGATTAATGTGTTCTGCGCATATGGAAAGCCTTCCCATAGCTGAGATGCCTTCAAGACCAACATCAGAATTGGATTACTTACAGGAATCATCTGGGCTGGTGTTTTGAAGGTGAGTAGTTTATTGTGGTGCAATAATATTATGTATCCCTTTCACTTGCTATTTAGTAAGCATAGATTTGGTTTGAATCTTGAGGACAAAAGGGAAAGGTAGGATGTCCACTGCAAATTGATCAAGCGTGCGATGTGATTCAGCTTGACTACACAACCAGTGTATGTGGAGATTAGGCTTGGAATCTTACACCTGGATGGACCTTACTCTACTTAAAGAGGAAGAGGAGGCATGACCGCAAGCAATAGAATGCCTCAGTTAGAAGGTAATGATAGAAATGCCTGATGGTCTGAATGTTAGAATATTACAATACTTTCATTGCATAAGAGTTGATTGGTGGTTGCAGATCCAATTCCATACTAAGGTACCAACCTAAACTTTGAAAGGAAGATTTACATAGCTCTAGAGCTCACTCAGCATGGACTGTCGCAGTGTGGATTTGTGCCAAAACTTTGTGGCAACTTCTGTGGTTCCATGGTAGGAGAAGAGCCTCCTGGATGGTTGTTTTTTTTGTCCTGACTACTATTTTGGAGTAGAATTTGCATATTACAAGACACAAATTTTCAAATGTGAATGAGAACAAATTTTGCACAATTACAAAGACCTGCAATCAAGGACTCCTTTTATGGTATAGGAAATGTATGCAAAATGTAATATAATATAGGAAATGACTCCAAAATGTATGCATGAATGTAATATAAGCGAACCTTGAACTCAGGCAAAAATATAATTTTGGCCTTGGGTATTATAAAGGTCATTTGATTAGCACAATATACCAATCCAAAAATATATTCAACTTTCTCATTTGATTGGTTTAATAATAATTAAACCAAGAAGAAGCCAGTTACATCATGAAATTAATTAACTCGGACATTACTTTTGTTGCTGTTTTGTATGTGGTCACATCAACCCTATTTGGACTCAATACATAAGCTCATATGTTTTCTGACAAATGTCCAAGAAACAAAAAAACAAAACATCATTTACGTGCCTGGCAGCTTCAACAATAATTATATTACTTTCCGAAATGTTGAAATTTTAAAAATAAAATGAAGAACATAAACTTGGGAGGAAAATATTGAATCTTCAAAAATACACACAGAAGGCATTCCCATCAGTACAGTGGATAATATGACTTCTTTAATCTTCGCCATTTTGGCTCACTGTACAATTTTTGTGTTGGGTAAAAGCCTTATGGGGAGGGCATTCTTCAAATAAGGGGTCCATGAGAGGTGGAGCCGAAGGTGGCCCCTTATTCTGAGTATGAATTGTGTTACCTTTGGCAGAAAGCACAGCTATTGAACATTCTAAATCTGAAAAGTTCCTCACCTGAGAGGAGGAACTTTCATGGTTATAAGGTACCCTTTGAGTACACCATGGAAATGACAGTAGTGCTTCACATGCTGGGGAAAGCATTGGCAGCAAGGCATTATACCCACTGACCTAGGGCTCCACCTAAACCCTAAACCCTGCTGCCCTTGGCAATAAATCCAAGAGTGGAAATCATACAATTTGGAATGTGATGTTAAGTGTGAACTCACTTTGAGTGTCGGCATAACACATCTATATGAAACTACATATACCACCACTCAAGATTACCCACAACTTTAGATGCATCCTCAAAAGCAATCCATCCATGAACCCCATATTCCATTGACACCTTTTACTTGTCTGGCAAGTGGTTGTTACCCAAAGGTTTAATTTTACGGTACCTACATTTCTTTGTGGTCATTAGTTCAATTAACAAATTGTATTATAGTTGGGCTAATGCATGTAGGTATAGGAAGACACTTCACTTTCAATAAATTTTATTGAATGAATTTTTACCATATAAAGTATTGCCTCCAAAAGCTTTTGAAAAGTATTTGACTTCCTAAGTCTTGCAATGGACACAATGAGGTGGTGCAATCTTTTTGCCAAGGTTTGAACCATGGTACCCACATGGTTCATGCTCACCAATTAACAATGTTATTACAAGATTTGTAATTTATTATACAAGAAAACATACAAATGTATAAATAAATAAAATGGTTGTGATTTGAAATTATTATCATTAAAAAAAAAAACATTAAATTTACAAGGAATCGTGATACTTCAAAAAATTCAGGTTTATTAAAAAATAATTTAAAAAAAACATGTCATGTACTTGGACAATATAAGCATTTATTATAACAAGTTGCAAAAAAAATTATTCCAATATTCATTCGTATGAATTTTTTTTGGGGGAAAAAAGACATATAGTCTTTTTCCAAAGTAATCATGTTGGTTCATTGTATCTCATTTGCACCTACATTTTTTTCATTTTATGTGAAGAAGAAAAATCACAAAATAATGGTCATAATCATTTATGTTGATGACTTGATTGTCATGGGACATAGTGATGTAAACATTTTTGATTTGAAAAAGTTTGAAATGAAGGACTTGGGAGAGTTGCATTACTTTTTTAATATCAAGGTGATCAAATACCCAGAAAGGAGAAGGCTATTATTACATGCAATATGCTTTGAACAAGTTCTCTAAATATGAGATGACATGTTGTAAACATATCTCAATTTCATTAAAGTTAAATGCAAAATTAAATGTGAATGCAAGATAGTTTATGAAGGGGATTATTATGCATAAATGCATAGTAAGGAATTTGATTTACATGATTATCACAAAGCCATATTTGGAGTGGTGATTCAATTCATGCAAACACCACAAAAACCACATTTGGATGTAGTGAAGCACATATTGGGGTACATTAAACACACCTTGTAGTGTGGAATTTTGTATGAGGCCAAAAATCATCTAGAGGTAAATGGGTACATTGATGTTGACTAGGTTGGCAATATTTCAAACAAGAGATCAACTAATGCTTTCATGGTTTTTTTTGGAATGGTGTTATTAATTAGAATAATAAAAAACGACCAACAATTGTATTGTCAAACACAAAGGTTAAATAAAAAGGTGCAATAATGGTTGCATGTGAAGTAATTTGGTTAAATGAAAACTATTTTTAGACTTGGAACAATTGGCGAATGTTACAATCGTCATCCATTATGATAACATTACTAACATACTACTTGTTAACAATCAAATTTATCATGTTAAGACAAAGCACATTGAAGTGCATTATCATTTTGTGAAAAAGAAGGTTTTAGCAAGGGAAATTGACCTTGTTCATGTGAATGTTAAAGATCAAGTTGCAAACATTTTCACAAAGGTTTTAAACATAGACAAATTGCTAAAATTTAGAGGCATGGTTGGTGTATTAGATCATATGTGGACTTGAGAGCTTGGGGAGTGTTGAAAATCCAAGCTTAATTATTTAATCTTCATTGATTATTTGACTAGGTGAAAATAATTTAGTTAGTTTGATGATTTTTTTCCTTTGTTTCATTTAGTTTAGTTATTTTTGGCTTTATCTTCTTGATTAAGTTTTTTAGTGTTAGTATTATGGATATTTCTTTTCATTGTTGCAAATTGACGTTTTATGGGTATGACAAGAATCTTAGTGTGTTTTTGATCCTATGTGCCATGTTTATGAGCATGTTATTTTATAATAAAACCATTTATATATTGTATTTGATCTCCTATTTGTTAACGAATTGGTTCAAACTAAATTAATGTCCAAAGTGGATAAAAGAACATAGGAAGAGAGGAAAAGGTTTTGGGTAAACTTAAGGTTTAAGGCGGGGTTAAGGATAACTTGGATCTTACTCCACTAAGGTTAAGGGGAAGGACAACATGTATAAAATAGGAGGATTATGACTTTGCCATGGTCAGGTAGGATAATGTTTGCTTTATCTTGACCTTGGATTTATTAATGCATAAGTTAAGGGGCAACAAAGGAGGCTCAAGGTAGTCCTTAAAATCCTTTTTAAATAGGTAACTAGGTCTAGTTTAAGGAGGTAGAGTAAATTGTGGCTTCCTTACCAAATTTATTTTGTTGACCTTTCTTGTTGTTTGAGTGTGTTGGACACTCATGGAAATTTTGGGATTAATGGTTGGGTATGATGTGAAAAAAATTGTGAGAGCTTGTAATGTTGCTCATTCATGAAATAGGTGAGTTGTTTGCTCATGGAGTGAGTCCAAAGGGGAATTTAAATGAAGAGTCAAGCTTCAAGGAACAAAGGAGGTGGTATGACTAGGATGCAAGGGAGGTGGTGGTTGCAATCCAAGGTCTTTTCACGAGGAGAGCTATTTAACACAACAAGGAGGTAATGGGAAGGCAATCAAGTAAGGTTTTGGTAGGAATGGAAAATGAGGAAGTAGGAGAAGTGGGGGAGAAGGTAGAAAAAGGAAAGGAGACAAACAATTTTTTTTTTCCATGACATAGTGCTTTTTATCTTGGTGTACGTTTTGTTTTTTACTAGTTATCCTCTACGTAATAACTTGATTTCTTGCTTGGAGGTTTCTAAATTGTTTTTGAAAACCTTCTTGCAAAATCTATTTCATTAGGGTTTGATGTTTGTGCATAGGATGCATGGAGGTTGCTTTGATATCATTTTCCTAGACTTGGAAAGATGTTATAGCTAAGGCAAAATTTGCATGTTGGTGCTAGGACTTGAAGACATAGAGAATAGGAGGAGGAGAAAGGGATCAAATTGATCACTTCATGTAACTTTTGGGATGTGTAATTTTTTGTATGTGTTTTGAGGATTCAAGAATGGAATGATAGATTCATCATTCTTAATACCTTGAGTGCATGGAAGTGTGCAATTGTTTTGATTAATTAGGAAGTTCTAGGTATGAATGGGCATATACTTACAATCTTACTCATGGTGCTTGTTGTCCAAAACTGCAATAAGGGAGAATGTGCGATTAGAGGGATAGGGAATTGTTGTTGTTGTTTTTATTGTCTAGTATTGTGATAATTGGGTGAGTGTATGTAGAAGTTGTGGGCTATCATGGCTTAGTTGGTTTATTATCCAAAAACCCAATGGATGTGGTGATACTATTTTATCTTTTTCAATTGTTGTCTAGAAAATGACAATGGGAAGGGTGCATACATGAGATGAGAAAGATAAAAAATGGATAAGCAAAAAAAATTACTTGAGTAATAAAACCCACCCCCTCACCCCATCCACCCTTAAATATTTTTCTTAGACTTAGTAGTTGTAGTTGAAAGTAGTTTTGGAGGGTGGGGTCCCACTTGTAGGGGTCCAATTTAGCAATTTAGGGTTAGGGGGAAAAGGGAGAAAAAGATCTTCGAGCTAAACATTGGGCTGATAATCACTTACACAGTAAACTTTTAGGGGGGGGGGGGAGGTTGTTAGAATAATTAGGGGAAAATTGTGGCTCCTTCTTGGATGGTCCCTAGGAGGTGGAGGAATGACCAAGGCAAGGGATGTTAGGGCATGCTAATTTTACACCTAAAACCAATCCAAGGAATCACCTCAAAACATTTATGTTATATCATGCACGTCAAAAACAAATCTTTGACATGACAAAACCCTAAACCTACGTAGAATTAATAGGATGACTACCATAGTTCCTAGGCTGGTTAGGCACTAATCACTTACTTTTTGGAATCGCCAAAATTCTGAAGAATGCATGCCTTCCATACCAAAAATCTGAATGAAGCTCTCAAGCACAATGAGTTATCCATAAAGTAACCCTGTCTTCACCCTGTCTTTGGGCCTCCTTTCACCCCCTATCCCCTCTTTCAGTGGTATCCACGAAGTAAAGACATTTTTATTAAATCTCAGTATGAAATGCTGAAACTCAGCATTGAATGCACGAGGTCCAAGACTAATTATAGTAGTTGTACAGTTAGGAGAAGTGAAAATATATGTAGCAGCAGTGGAGGCGCTCAGGAAAAATGAAAGACAGGATGAAACTCAGTTTACCACCAAAATTGATGGTTTTCTGACTTTCATACCCCGTTGAATGCTAATGTACTTTTTTGCAGGTGTTTTTTTAATCTCACCTTGTGTATGACCAAACTCAGGGTTCTTGTGCTGTGTTTTTCTTACTATGACCAAACTCAGGGTTCTTGTGCTGTGTTTTTCTTACTTTACGGATAACTCTAATACCTTCATAATTTCATATAATACCAAATTGTAAGTCATTATTATTATTACTCCCGAACATATAACTGACCAACAAATAATAATTTTTAGGACCCTTGCAAGTTGCTGCCAAGTCAGCCTAGTATTAGGGGTAGTGGGGGAAATATAGGTAGACCAATTTGTTAGACCTGTTGCAATGGCCCTGGAATGGGCAGAAGTTGTTTCAGTCACTAGTGTAAATGCAAAACCCTAAACCTTCTAATGCTGGGCCATAGTAAACCAGCACCCACCAGAGCACCCATACAACAACAGTCTGCAGACATGAAACACTCACTCTTCATCATATTACTGTCTCATAGCTAACCACATCTAAACCTCCCTGTGGTTAGCTATGTACTCATGATCCACATGTATGTACCTATTCAGTAGGCATTAAGGAGCATTACCAACTTACGTACCTACATAGGAACCACTTACATTCTGTTTCAACTTGCATTATGATACTTACCCAATTACATTAGGCAGTTACCTCAGCAGTGTGAGGTGGAAGTAGGATGGTGTACAAGAGAAGTTACCAAGCTTGGTAACTCAGTTGTGGTTCATCCCCAATTGAGTCATAATAATGGGTTTCCCATGGATGTTGCACCAGTCGGTGCTGCAGACTCCAGACTTTAACCTCAGGTGAGACTTATTCCATGCTCTCCATGCTTTTCACTTGCTCCCCACTGTGTTCCAACAGTGGGGTACCTGCCATTACATAGGGTTTGGCTGTATGGTCTCAGCCGCTGGCAAGTTATGGACCAGAATCAGCTAAACCCTGCAAGCTCTCTAGTACGAAGTGGGAAGCATAGACATTTCAGCCAGTCTTTCTAGTCTTCAACCAGTGGCCATCTTGATGGCCAGAGTGAACCAGCACCTGGGAGCTCACCATGAAGGTTCATGGTCACTGGTCAGGAAACAATTTTCTGTTGATTTCTAGTTCCTTCTAGCTAACCATGGTGGTTAGCTCAGTTGCAGTACTTAGAGCATCTCCACTGGTGCTCAGTATGTCACTCTGGATAATAAAATTAAATGTCTATGTTTAGCTTTTTTTTGGGGCAACCCCACCAACAAAACTGTAACTGGAACTGCATGTTTGTGGGGACTACTAATAGCAAACCACCTGGACCAATCATTATGATCGACCAATCAGAAATACTGACATGCAGTTAAGTCCAATTTATTACACTCTTTTTTTTAGGTACAGAACTGTATTGTACCTTTTACTAGCTACGGCAAGCTGTACGAATTTGGTGCAGGAAAACCAATTTTCTGAGCTAAACCGGCACATTTTGATTTTTTCGCAATAAATTTTACTGTCTGGAGTCACATACTGAGCACGGCGGAGATGCTCTTACTACCTACTTATTCACAACTTGCAAGCAGGTTGTCAGTAGGTAGGTAGTAAAAACATCCCATACCAATGTATAAAACAGAGTGTTGTGAGGGTATTTGGTTTCCAGTGTTAAAATAGGGATTCAGGGTCAGGTTTTGTGACCCAGATCCAAGTTCACATGTTTTTGTTTTGGTTGGAACGAGCACAAGAATTGAACTTTGGAACTATTTCTTTATCAGATCCAAAACCAAAATCATGAAAAAACAGTCTTTAAAAATAGGGACAAGTTTTTTTTAAATAGGCAAGTTGATTTTTGTTTTTGAGAAGTTAACAAGCAGGTTCAACTTCATACTTAATTATTAAACTCTATACTTATATAAACCCCAATTCTAATTTAATACAAAAATTTCTGTCTATACAATATCTAGCATAAGGGAATGTGTAATGTTTGCATGAAATTGAACCTGGTTTTGAACCAGGCCTGAAGGTTCTTTTAAAACAAAAAAAAATCACACAAAACTTATAAAAACCATCTACTTACCTAATTCTACAGTCACCTATTGTTTTATATAAATATACATAGGACCTACTTCTTATAGAATGGGTTATCAACGTGAAACAATATATTAACTTGGTTGAGTCATATCTGGTGTTGGGTGGTTCTTAGAGTGAGAGATAGATACCCTTTGATTATCAATCTGGGCATATATCCATTTACTTTTTGAATTTCAAAGTTTTCAAGTAACCAAATTTGGCATATAACCATGATTTTCATTATTAATAAAAAGACAAAGAACTGCCCAAATCCTTTGCCAGTTCGTTCACAAAAACCGCGGGTTCTATGAGGATTATGACTGGAACTGGCAATTCTTTGATTCTGAAGTCTTTTCAAAACCGGAAACTGACAATTCTTTAAAAGTTCAAAGAACTGCCCAACCCTGGTCATAACGGGCATCCATTAGATGATGCATAGATGGGCATTAGTTCACTCTGGCCTATATTGACTGACATACCCCACTACTTTGGCAGCTTCCAGACTAATTATATTATTTTTCAGAAAAGCTGAAACTTTTGAAAAAAAAATTCAAATATTTATGAAGGGAAATATCAAATCTTCATGAATATTTTATTTTTCGGAATGAAAAATTTCAAGACATAATTAATTATGCAACAAACATGTGTCCAAGTTGCCAAGGTACTACTACTACTACGACCTTATGCTGATTTGGACCCACAATCATTGTCAAACATGCAAATTGTCTCTAGCCAGCTGAACAGTAATATGCCTGACTATCTTCTGAGACTTATGGCTTCTTCAGTGGTTTGATGTACTTTAAGTTTGTTAGTGAAGGAAGAAGAAGGCATGGATCCCGTGTGGCTCGAATGGTCTTTTATTGCTGTTGTGGAACATGATGATCTTGTTGGGTGATCATGGTGACACCCAGTTTCTCTTCTCCATTCTACACTGCAGTTGTCTAGGCTATCTCCATAATAAAAGAAATACAAGGGGTGTGTCACACTGTGGCCTCACCATTTACATTAAAAAGCATCTTAATGCAAAAGAAGAATTATGAAATTCAAATATTTCACTATGCAAGAATATAATCTTCAAGAAAATCCTCTAAAAGAAACTGAAAGCCTTCCAGATAACTCTATAACTGATCTCAAGTTTCAGCACAAGCCAAAATATCTTCTTTCAAAAATCCTCATATAAAAAACAGACCTACTACCTAGGGGCCAAAATCCCTTAAGCTACTACATCTATACTCTATAATGAATCTCAACACAATATCCTTGCCTTTGGTAGGCAAAGCCAACATATTGTCTGTCTATACTCTATAATGAATCTCAACACAATATCCTTGCCTTGGTAGGCAAAGCCAACATTTTTGTCTGTGTCGGAATGCTTGCAAAATCTTTGCACTCAGTCCACCAGCGGGAGTGTTACTACTACCACGGATCCCACTTATGAAAAAACAGGTGTTGGTCAGGTATCAGCTTTTGAGCATACCAGCCTGATCTCAGTATTGGGTACTTTTTCAAACTTTTTTACTTGGCACATGCCTGCCTGCAGGTATACCACAGCAACTTTGGGAAGAAACCCAAAATTTTAAAAAAGGTCTAAGAGCATCTTCTCCCCAGAGTGATAAGGACTTTTTAAAATTAAATCTTGAAGCAAGATATTGCAAATCTTATTGCTCTGTGGTAAAAATGGCTCAAAATGCTGTTATCACTCTAACATCTCTAAACATATTCTCTTCTTGTGAATTTGGGTAGTGGCAATTATTGGTGTGGATGTAAAGGTGTAAATAGTCTTTCATTGTTGGAAATGACTTTCTTTTTCATGTTTGTGTGTGGGAACATTGAGCATTAACCTTTAAACGTCACAATTACCCCAAATGGACCGCTTAGACTTGGGTTTGGCTATCCTCTAACACTAGACTGAAAAAACAATGACAATACCTTTGACTTGTGACACATCATGCATTCATAATTGACTTCTCGTGAAGAAAATCTAAAGCTTCTCATGTTTGAAGGATTTGTGCAGGCTTGGAAAAGCTTGCTCCTCTCTCCAACCTTGAAGCAATTGGGTTACAAAAACACAAACAACAATATGAGGGCATGTTGCAAAATGAAGAAATAATCATGTTCCCAAATTGTTGTTCATTGTGTTTTGTTTCATTGAGTTTTTAGCATATTACAATGTTCATTGGACACAATGAGAAGATTGTTAACTAGGTTGTAAGGTGGACTATTTCCTTGGCTGATGAAGTTGTTGCAACAATTTCCATGAGTGAGGCTAATAGTTGTAATTTTAGAGAAATAATGCATTCCAAACTTTCATTGAATTGGGGCATTGGCTTAGGTAGGACCAAACCCAAAAGATTTCGTTGTGAATCAAGTTTTGTTGTTGATTGATGAAATAAAGTTGTGTGAAGTGAAGAAAACTCTTGTTGTTTGGCCAAAAAATTACAATTTTTTGTTTAGGAAGTACATGGTTTAGTTGTTGGGTTGGGTGGAGAGAAGGCATAAAAAAAAGTTGGAGCTTTTCCAACTTGCTCAAAACTATTCTCAAAGAAAAATGATGACCTAACAACAATGCTAGAAAATATTTAGGTACCAAGTAATGACCTTAAAGAGGTTGCTTGGGTGTCCAAGAATAAGCATATTATTATACATAAACACTTGCCTCTTGCAACTTGTTATGGTGAAAATGATCTACAAAGGTAAAATAAATAAACAAATAAATAAAGGAGCTAAGAGCTTGGGATCTCTTGTCAAGCTTTCAGTGATGGCAAAAGCTCACACCCACATTTTAAAAATGCACCGATGTTCATTTTAAAATGCATGATGGCATTGACACCCTTTTGGATTTTGTTGTTGAGAGCATTGGTAATCCCTCCACCCACCCCCTCACCTCTATTGTT
>Ga0209208_10001937_pt1 | contig 29620 bp, 22 predicted proteins | sample S1TSphfallax_3_FD_187694 | JGI IMG/M metagenome (GOLD analysis project Ga0209208, IMG submission 187694) | Host-associated microbial communities from peat moss isolated from Minnesota, USA - S1T2_Fd - Sphagnum fallax MG (SPAdes) (version 2) | ecosystem: Host-associated > Plants > Peat moss >...
CCCAAGGGTGTCCCGGAATGTGAACTAACCACGTGGGTGGTTTGTTTTGATGCAGATTCATGCTTGATCTACTAAATCTTCTTCCTAGTCTAATCCCTGGGCTCCCAACTCGACCCTCTACCCCTTTCTAAAGTTGGAAGCCGGGAGCATGCCTCCAAGTCTCAACTTTTCGCAACTTGACTTTGTGAAACCCTCAAGTGGGTTTCACCCCGTGACCTGGGAGCGCGTCATGTACATATTATTTTCAATTTTAATTCTCAATATGTACATTATTCAATACATATTAATTTATGTTTTCAGTTATATTATTACTACTTTAAGTAGTATGTACATTTCTAAATCACCTTCCAAACCCTTTCCATTAAGTCTGGACTCTATTATTGCACGTTTGCCACAACTACTAATTTGGCATAACCAACAAGCTATTACAGTCCACACAAATTTGTGTTTATCTTTTTATACCTACTATACAAATTGCAAAATATGTGCACGTTGTGTTGCTTGGAAGTTGGGTTAATTTCAGAAATTTGGTGCTATCTCTTCCAAGTTAGGTGTAGTCACTTGTAAATTCCACAATCCTATGGACAATGAATTCTTTCTACTACTAGATTAATGTATCATGGGATGGTTTAACTTGTAATCAATGTTTTGCATATTTTCTATAGGTGATTATGTGTAATGGCAAGAGGGACACCATTGCCAAATGGACAAATTCAATGGTACATTGATGCTGAAGCATTATTTGATTTTGAAGACCTTGAGGCAAGTCGACAATGTTTAAATAGTTATGAATGCCCTTGTACATGCTACCATGGTGCAAGAATATAAACCTATGGCACAATTAAAAAGCATTTGAAACAAAATGGACGAGATCCATATTTCTAATGGCCAATTGTGGTATGGACTACCCCCACTTATTCCATTCAATTATGAATTTCTTAATTTTAAATAGTAACACATAATTTTAAATGCCCTAATTGTGTGAGGGTTATAGAACATGGGAAGGAACAATTGTGGATTTAGAAAATTGCAATTCAAAATATGTTACTAACTTAACATAAATGCATTGCTTGATCCATGGATAGGAAACAATACATGAACCTACACCACAAACTAATGGTTGCCACATGGATGTACCAGCTAAGAACCCAACAACACCCATGGCTAATGTTCCTAGGTTTGACCTAGAAGTTCAAGTTCACATGATGGTTATTGAAGGATTTGCTAGATTTGATAATTTACAGCATGGGTTTGAAAAACAAAACCCACCGATCATTGAGCCCTTAGAGAATCCACAAATGGACTTTCACATCCCATATGACCAAGGACAACATCAAGTTATAATGGATTCAATGATCATTAAAGTATCAACCCTATTGTTTGAAGGATTTTCTATAAGCATGTTATTCACCATGTTGCTATTGTTGAATTCGAAGATGGTTCATGGGCTAAGCATTGTTTTCATGGATGAATTATTTTCCTTGTTGTAGAAAGAGTTGTTACCAAAGGGGAACACCATGCTAATCACAACTTATGAGGCATTTAAGTTAATTAAAAAACTTGGTTTGAGTTATGATTCCATTCAAAGCTACACAAATGGTTGTGTCATTTTTAAAGGCACCCTAAAGCATTCAACGGTGTGTCCAAAATGTAATACCAATAGGTTTGTGGAGAACTCACAAAGTGTTCCAAGGAAAGTGCTTCAACACTTTCCTTTGATTCCATAAATATTACGGATGTACATGTGCAAAACTTTGGTGGAATTGTTGATTTGGCATAAAAATAGAATGAGCACAATGGCCTAATTCAGAATGTGCCAAATTCCCAAAGTTGGAAGCACATTACTAGAAAGTGGCAAAATTTTGTAATTGAAGCAAAGAAACATCCTATTAAAGTTAACACTAGATGGGGTGAACCCTTTTGGTGACTTGAGTTCATGTCACTCTAAATGGCTAGTTGTTCTACATAATTACAATTTGCTTGCTTGGTAACAAAACATTACTTTATAATAATTCTTGGCAAGGAATTTGTGACATTTGGAAGCAGAGATGTGTGCTTGGAGCCTCTCATTGATGAATTAGTGGAATGGTATTAAAACTTATGATTCATTATAGGGGGCAACATTCAATTTGAGGGCTATGTGTATCTAGAATATACACAACTTCTAGCTAATGGACTATTTGTAGGATGTGTTACCAAAGGTCATGTGAAATGACCATCTTTTGGCCTAGCTACAGAAGTTCATTCTTCAAAGAAATTAAAGAAAATGATTTATTGTGGGAATTGGCGTTATCTACCAAGCACCTATCCCTATTGACGAGCTCGAACTGTTTTCAATGGTGAAACAAAAAACAAGGTGGCTCTTGTGCAAGTGAATGCCTCAAATATCATAAAGTGGGGCAAGGAACGGGAAACATGGTTGTAAGGTCCATGAAATAGAGCTAGCTCAAAATATGACCCTGTACATAAACATGGCATCAAAGCGGCATAACATCATGTTCAAACTTCCATATTGGGAGGTAAGCATTACAAACCAAAAACATTGAACTTCAACTAGTTATATTACATATTAACAAGGATTCTAACTAGCCTGTTGATTTACATGTTTAAGTCATAGAAATTACATATTTGTAGTAGTGACTAATGTGGTCCTTATTACTATGAGGAATTGCTCATTTGCAACACCTTGGATGTCATGCACTGCAAGAAAAACTTGTGTGAAAATGTGATAAAAACTATTTTTGGTGCCAAGGATATTATAGTAGTCCGAAAAGATATGGAACAATGTGGAATCTTACCACATTTGTGGCTAAAGTTAATGGGGCTAGGTTCATTAACCCTATAGCTCCATGTGTTCTAATAGATGAAGAAAAAAGGTGGTTCGTGCAAATTATTCTGAACTTGAAAACTCCCACGAGCATTATGTGTTTTCATTGAAAAAATAGGTCTAAAACGATGGTGATCTTAAGGGAATGAAATCACATGACTTTCATGTGATGATGCAAAACATTTTGCCATTATGCATGCAACATATAATGGCAAAAGGTTGCAAAATGACCATCATCCACTTGAGTTGTGTGTTCAAAAAACTATGTGCCAAAATTGTGAACCCAACAATAATGGTTGAACTCAAGAATGATGTGGGAGTCACATTGGTATTGTTGGAGAAGGAATTTCCTCCTTTCTTTGACACCATGACCCATCTTCTAGTCTACTTGGTTGAAGAATTGGAAATTTGTGGTCCAATACATAGGCGTTACCTGTGGAACGTTATATGAAGACATTAAAGGGATATGTGAGGAACAAAGTAAGGCCTAAAGATCCATGGTAGAAGGCTACACAATAGAGGAGGCATTGGGATTTTGCACATAAGCTTATAAGATTTTATAACCACAAAGTGAAGGGTGTGGGATGAAAAAAAAGACTAATGTATGGTTGATGAGGTGGTTAAAGGAAACGGGCACCCAAGAAAATTGAGTGTTAACCTTCAAGACATGGCCCAATCTTTTGTCCTTCAAAATGCAAAACTAACGGCTCCATGGCGCTTGTATGCCACTTTAAACTCAATACTAAATATTTTTAAGTTCCAAACATAAATTGGAGCTTTGCATTGGATACAAATCACAAGATTTATAACTTCTATATCTTTGGTTGTTATGTTTGAACTAACCCATGCCTAAATTATGATGGTAAGAAGCACACTATAGAAGTTGGGATATGAAATGAAGAAAGACAAAAACTTTTACAAACTATTGGTCGATCTTGGGGTAGAGCTTCTGTATTCCTAGACCACCTTGTAAAAGTCGCCCCATTTCCAATTTGGGTAAGGACTACCATTTCTTCAACCATCAAAGATGGTGAAATAATTGACAAAGATTTATGCATATGTCCATGTCACCAACATTGGAAGCTACCACATATCATGCAATGTATGTTTTTGGAAACCATTTACGTGTTTCAAGTGGTGAAAAACATTTTACCACAAGGGATAATGGCATCGTTGCTACATTTGAACAAGAATGTGTCTTGTGATCAAATGATCAATGACCTATCCTTGCAAAGCTAGAATATGTAGGTTGGTTTAAAGAGATATTGGAACTCAACTATGGGGTACTCAATATTATAGTATTTTTTTGCAATTGGGTGAAAGCAAGTTACACAAGGAGTAATGTAACAATAAAAAAAAACGAATACAACTTCACACTTGTTAATTTCAATTCCTTAATTCCCATTTCTAATCAATCTTTTTCTTTCCCAACTCATGTAATAACAAGTGTTTTTTTGGTTGATCCAAAGGAAAAAAGGTGGAAGGTAATTCAATGCAAAAATCCATGTGGGAAATGAAGTAAAAGGGGTGTTGACTCTGACCCTATTGATTTGGATATGTTTAGAATTGAGAATGATGATAGTTACACTAGTTTACAAGCTCAAATTTCAATTCCCAAGGTAACTCAAATAGCCACTATTGTTGGAGGAATTCCACTCATGCCTATAGATTTGGTAGTTGTTGCTACTATTGGAATGAATTAAGATGGTCATGATAGTGATCCATAGAGTGCAGATGAGTTTGATGGGCCAAACAACTCTAACAATGATGGTTAACCTAACTTTAATTTACTACAGTGGTTGTAGTTTCAAATTGGGATGAAGGTTCAAAACAATGTTCAAAACCATGTACATGTGTTATTCTAATTTTGTAAACTATCTACTTCACTTGAGGGCCTCTTTATGTCATTTGAAGTATCCATAATGTGCATTATGTGTTCAAAATTTCTATAATAATGTTGAACCATATATCCAAAAATATGGGCTTTTAGGGTTAGGTGATGTCAAGATCATCATGTATATGGTCATTAGTATGTGGTTGAATATTAATTTAATTTCGAACTACACATGATGTGTTCACTTTATTCATTACAAAGTTTAACTAATAAATAATGGTATTTGAATACTTCAAAATTGACGCATAGATATATAATTAGTAATTATAATATATAATTTATGAAATATTAGTATATATAAGTATGTACAAAAATTCAGATTAAATATATTATATATTCCATTTTCCCATTTCATTTTTTAAAATTTCAAATTGTTGTCCCTTATTAGAATTATTTATTTCATGTGAACAATTATTAATAATAGTTGATGAACATGTGAACCTAATTATGCTAGCAGACTTTTTCTATGAATAACACAAATAATAATAACCTATAATAATAATTTTTGTTTAATATTGCCACATCATATTATAAATGACATTATAGTCACATCAATCCTAATTCGATGATTAATTTTAAGCATGTTAGTCATATCAATCAACATAGACAACTATGCGTTAACGCTATCTCCACCACGTGTGAAATATGTCCAATTTGATTATAGTGTTAGTTTTTGTAGTCAAACATACATTGCTACTTTTAATGTTAGTCATCATGGACACCCTTGGTCACTTCATATTAATATTCTATCCTATATCGTGACTCTATAGTCATTTCAATCAAAATGTTAGTACCAAAAAACCATACTTTTGTAGTAGTGATAGGTTACCTTGTAAGTTACTTAATTAAACATAAGAAATTTACTACATCTACTATGTTTAAATATACCTAAAATAGGTTACCCTACTAATAGGTTAACCTAGGCTAGGTTAGTAAGTAATATAGGTCGACAAACTAACTCATCTTAAGTCAACCTAGGGAGGTTTAGGTCTAGGCTAGGTTGGTAGGTAGTAAGTAGGTTGACTAGAGGTCAACTTGGGGTGGTCAAGGTTAATTCAAGACTAAACATTTTGAGCTTTATAACTTTGGGTTAAATATAATTTGTATAAAAAAATGTGGTAGTGTAATGGATGAGGACTTGAACCCCAAAGTGAAGGTGAAAGGTTCAAATCTTCACCCTTCCAACTTATAATACCTAGGTCATTTGCTTAGGTTAGGTAGCCTAATTTAGGTTTTTTAGGTCTTTAATTTCATTGTTGATTGCAATGAAAACTCCACCTCTACTACTTTGAAAAATCACCAATAATAATATATAATGAATTATTTGTTCATATTTTGGGGTTCTTCTTGTTTATTCATGAAATTGATATCCTACAAATTTGGAGTCATTTCATCATGTTATTAAAGTCCTTTGTCATACACAAAACACTTGTTGACAAGGTTCTTTTAAAGACTATAAAATTTGAACGTGTCTTTTATTACTCAAACATTCACCAAAATTTTTCAATTTTATTGATATACTTCATAAGAAGAACCACATGTGTTTATATTTTTAAAAACATGTATTGAATCCTTTGAATGAATGTTGTTAATTTTGATTTTAAACATTTATAATGGTTTAAAAGGTTCAAAATTTGTAGTCATGGTTTTTTTTAAAAAAATTACATTTGACTACAATCTAAGTCCTCATTCAAATTTTTGATTATTTATTATAATATGGGTCATGTTTGGTCACAATATTGATATTCAATCTCATAAATTCCATTAAAAATATAATTATGGTATTTAATAAACTAATCCATATAGAATACATGTAAAATGCAATCCTTGGTAAAGATTCCGACCTTGGCTCCTTTTACTATGAATGGACCCTTAGGTTAAGTAACCTAAGTTGTTTAGCATAAGTAGTTAGTTTAGTTAAGTTAAGTTAATGACTTTTGGCTAAGTGAACTAGGCTAGGTTGCCTAACCTAGTTAGGTTGACTTTTAGTTATACTAGTTACATGGGCTAAACTAGGTTGACTTTTGGTCATGTGCAATGATTCATAACATTTTATAAATTTTTAACACATGTCATCCATCCATCAAGGCATCTTTTGTAACACTTTGTTAAATAAAACAACTAAGTTGAAATGGCATGCACTTTACACATCATACCAAGGTTAATGATGACATGGAATTTCATTATTATAAGAAAATAAAAAATTCCTAGTTGTTAATCAAGCTTTGCAACTAAATGTTTTTCATGACTAAATGGGTGAAACAACATGGGTTTAACAACTCATTAATCATTAGTTGCATATGTCCTTCTTGATTAGTTTGTAGTTATAAAAGCCAATCGCAAAACCCAAAATGTGTTGTTGTGATTTGATAAATATTACATTTGTTTCAATTTTAAAACCACAAAGTCCATTGATGTGAAAGTTTCACTCCTAATCAATACATATCCTTATTCCTTATTTACATATGAAATTTTCACTACCAACTAATACATATGCCTATTCCTTGTTCACATTTGCAACATCTTTCGTCAGAACTGGGCCGTTGGGCACATTTAACCTTGAAAAGCTTTGATAACAATTTAGAACTTGCATCTTAGCCCTAATTGAATTCTAACTTATGACCATAAGGTCAATTTTAAATTATGTTGATTTCATCACAAAAAAATTACATGTGAAGGAATACCCAATGTTGATATGCTGTGTAAGTCTTCAACTACACCATAATAACACACCTTCAACCAACTTATAAAAACAAAGAAAATAACACATTTGAAATCACTCACACAAATTTTTAAAGCAAAATATTAAAAAAAACATTGGACATAATTGATAGTTGAAAGAAAGTCTAATTAGAACATGAAATCTTGATTGTAATCACATGAAATCATTGTTTGAAGTCTTTAAAAACAAAACTTGTTGGACAACATTGTTTTATGTTTTTCAATCAAGTTCACTTCAAATGTAAGAAATTTAATAATGTTTTTTAGCTTCAAAGGTCCATCAAACTAAGCATGTATGTCATTAGGCCAATTCTTGATGATGAAAATGAACAATCTAGATTTTCAATGCCAAGCCTAAATCATTTCAAATTAATGCTAACATTGGCAACATTAGACATTCATTCAATTTCAAATTGTGATCCCACAATACCAATGACTTGATGAACCAAGAAGGAAACATTTAGAAATTGCAAGGCATGCATGACCTACCCACCAAATTAACAGGTTTTCAATCTATACTAGTTGCACAAACAACTATTGAAACAATTGTAAAGGTGTTATACTTGGGGCCAAAACATTGAAGCATAAAGAAAAATATTCATAAAATGGATCTTCTCATATATATTCACTTGTTTGGATTCTTTTATGAGGTGGAAAACACACAATCTCAACAATAATTTAAGGTAAGTTTTTTCCTTTTTTCCATTTCCTTGTTGCTTTGAGTTTTTTTCTTGCATTAAACATTGTGGTTTGAAAAGAAATATTGTTTTGTCCTTGGCCATGCTTGGGGTTTTCAAGCATGGAGCATGAAAGCTCCAAGCACGGCCAAGAGCAAATAAAGTTGCTTTCAACCTTTATGCTTAGTGTTGAAGTTATGGAAATTGAGAACAAAAATGGTTCGCAACCACTAAGTTCAACATTGAACATATAGGCTAAGAGCAAATTGTTTTACCCTCAACCATGGTCGAAGCTCCAAGTTTTATGCTTGGAAGTCCAACCATGGCCAAAGGCAAAAAACATTGCTATTGACCATGGTTAGAGATCCAAGTTCTATGCTTGGAATCTTCAGCCATGGTTGAAGGCAAAAGTTTTTGCTACCGGTCTCCTTTCAACACTAAAGTGCTGGAGGCCGAAAGCAATTGTTTTTGCTCTCAACCAAGTTTAAAGTTCCAAGCTTTATGCTTGGAGTTTTGAACATGACTAAAATCAAATTTTTGTTACCCTTGGTTGCATTGAAGAATTCCATCAAGAAGTCATGCCTTGGTGTTGTCCACTCAATTTCAAACAATCTTAATAGACTACTTTACTATTCCAATCTTGTTTCCTTCCCATTCCAAATGAAACTAGACATTGATGTTTAATGCAATTTGGAGATTTTCTTGCACCTTTTTTATTTTTGGTAATGGAACTTGTAGATGTTTTACGAAAAAAAATGTTCTATATGGTAGAAATATGTGTAGAATTAAGGTTGTGCAAGCAATACATGCAAGAACAATACCTATCACTAGAAGATAAATGTTAATTTGCAACTATAAAACAATTACAATCGATATTTACAACTAAAATTGCCTTAATTGCATAATTGAAGTTGCACCCAACATCTAGTTGTAAATTATGATTGAACATGACATCACCAAATGCACTATGGATGATGTATATGATCAACAATTACATGCTCAACTTTTGACCATTCATATAACATTTGCAACTAGGTCTTGTTTTTGCAATTGATTTGACAACTATCAAATATCCACACATTTCTCATGTCTTAAATTAGGGAAAGTTTGAAACAATGATTTCATATGTTGAAAAATTCATGCCATTAAATTGCAATGGCTTATGATGGTGCCATTTGGCAATACCTAAATTCACCACATGGCATCATGAGGAAATTTGGGTGATTTAAAAAAAAAATTCAAACATTAATCTTGGCGATCCATTATAAACATTCATTTAAATGGTCCACTACTACAAAAACAAGTTATTTTGACTAAAGGATCTAGTAAAAAAGGACCCGGACATTTAGACATGTGTTAAAAAGACCATCCTATCAATGTAAACAAGTCATTTTGGATCTATCATGCGTGACTAAGGGGTGATGTTTTTTACTAGAAAACTATTGGAAAATTTGACTAGTTAAATTTCTACCCGACTTTTTGCTGGATTATTACCAAAAATATTTTTTTGGTGTAAGTAGTTCTAAACAGGTTAGTAGGTAGGTCGTAAAAAGGTAAGTAAGTAAGTGGTAGCTTAATCTAACTTACCCAGCCTAGCCTACTTAACCCAACCTACTGTAAACAACCTATCTTAACCCTCTAAACATGTATGTAAGTTACAAATATTAGGAATTGAACCCCAAACCTTCACAATGATAATCCAAATCCTTACCAATGGACTACACCATCAAAGGTGATCAATTTTGTTAAGTTTTTTATTTCACATGTTTATTTCACATCACTAAGCATAATGGTTAAACCTAAATGACAATTAATGAATATAATGGTTAAATCAAGTGGCTAAACTTATTGGTTTAATGTAATGGCTAAAAATAATGGTTAAATCTTGGTTAAACCTAATGAATAATTCTAATGGCTAAACATAATAGTTAAATCTAGTGGTTAAACATAATCACTAAACCTTAATTAAACATAATTGTTAAACCTAATTGATAAACGTAATGGCTAAATGTCATGCCTAAATTTTGGCTAAACCTAATGGTTAAACATAATGACGAAACCTTGGCTAAATATGGTGGCTAAATTTAGTTGATAAACATAATGGCTAAACATAGTGGCTAAACATAAATTAAACCTAATGGCTAAACATAATGATTAAAATTTGGTTAAACATAATGCATAAATCCAAGTTAAATTTAATGGGTAAATTTAATGGTTAAATTTAGGATATACCGAATGACTAAATATAATGTTTCAACTTAGGTTAAACCTAATACCAAATCTAATGGTTAAATTTAAAGGTAGATGCAAACTACAATGACTCACTTTTGTAATGAAAAAATATTTTTTTCCTTGGGTACCCTTTATTCAAATGCATATGGTGATTAATATATCCTTAGATCTATTAATTCGGACTTGGTTCTAAACTAATAAATTCATTATGAAGAAAATTATGTGGTTATTTATTGATAAAAATTTCATTTGTTAGTAATAATGGACTTTTGAAATCGAAAAATATGGACTAATCATCTAACTAGAACATCACAAAATATAAAAATTTACATTGATTCACATTTCAAATTTGTTATTGGAACTCAATATATAATATAGTACAAGATGATAAAATCATAGGGTGAAAACACAATTAGGTGAACTATGGATTATCATAGTTGTAATTTTTTTGGATGATAAATGAATTAAAAATGTAAAATCATATCAAACATTAAAATTTTCAATTTTTTCATTATCCATGTTGTAATATTCTTTAGCGAGAATCTTAAAATTATGGACTCAAAAAACATGTCATAGTAACATCTAAATTTTCTAAAAAAATTAGGCCACCATAAAATGAATAATTTAATTGTAAGATGCATTGAGTTTTATCCAATATAATTTTTTTCATATTTAAAAATTTAACTCGTCATGATTTTCATCATTTTTTATAATTGATATTCCATTTCACATTGAATTTTTTTAAGTTTTTAAAAAAAATCTTGACCAATCACATGTTTAGGGATATTTAAAAGGTGGTGTATTAATATTTATGACCAAAACCATAAGGGATAATTATAGGATTTATAATTTGATAATTATTTCAAATGAAGGAATTGTAGCTAATGTAAGATGTGGACTTTTCAAAATGTCAAACATGAGTCACCTAACCATGCTTTTACCCCATATGAAGATTTTTCTTTTTGAAAACCTTAATCATATAATAACTAGGGACTTTTGAATGGTTAAAATTTGATCATATTTTCATAAGTTCATATAAGTTGTAATTTTTGTTTTTTTTTCAAACGTTTTTGTCCCAAAAACATATTTTTTGAAAGTTTTAGAAGGGGCAATATTTTTATGGACTTTGTGAGTTTTCCTTTTAGGACTTCCAAATTAAAAATTGACATGAGCTACGTAAAATACAAGTTTTCACATAGATTTGGAAAGGTTTGTAGGTGATTGAACATGTATTATTCAAATATTAGAATAATAATATTTTTTAAAATAACAACCATATCTATTTGAATTATTTAAAAAAATCTTGTATGGACTTGTAATGAGTATAATTCTTGCCAATATTGAACCACGTAGCTTGCATCTACCTTTAAATGGCTAAATTTTGGCTAAATTTTTAGTAAACCTAGTGGCTAAATCTAATGGCTACACCTAATGGTTATATGATCTAACTAGTGGTTAAACTTAAATAGGTAAATGGGTGGAGAAATATGATGTATGTAATATACAAGTAGGCAAGTAGGTAAATAAGTAGATAAATAGTAGGTAGGTGGGTGGGTAATAGGTAGGTAAGTAGCTAGTTAAGGAAATAGGTGGGTGAATAAATAAAAGGTAGATACATTGAGTAATACACGATGTCATATTTAATTAAAGATCATTGACCATCTTGATTAAATAATCCACTTGATTAAAAATTATTGGCCATCTTCATTAAATATTCAATTTGACCAAAAACCATTCATCATTTTGACTAAGGTTGTAAAACTTGACTATATGTATATAGTCAAATTAACCATTATAGTCAAGTTGATCAATAAAAAAATACATGTGTCATTCAAGTTTTTGGCCATTAATCAAAATGTAGATGTCCATTAGTTAAAATGACAAATTAATCAATTTGAACCTTTTTTAAAAAAATTAATATTGTATTAGTGGTCTGAGATTGTGACATGTGGCCTAATCAAAATCTACCACATGGCATATTAATTGTATTTGGGGAAAACATTTCAAACGAATATTTATTTGAATAATTAGGTAGGTAGGTAGGTACATAGGGTCAATAAAACTAGGTATATAGGACATACATACCTACCTACCTAAACTAAATACCTACTTACCTATTTAAGTAAATAGAAAGCTAAATGGGTTAAAGAGTAGCCATGTGAATATTGTTATTTCATTTTATGTTTTGTTTTTACGGTTAAACTTTTTTTATGTCATCCCAAATGACAAATGTTCTCTAATGTGAAAACATAAAAGAAGGTACCTTATTATACAATTTACAAGATTAAATTAAAGGAATAACAATATGGGTTAAATTTTTAAATTACATTTCAATTGCAAATTGAATTGCAACTAAAAATATTTTCCCCCATGTTTTGTGTTTTAAAATAAAATAAAATTATATAACTAAACAGGTAAATAAATAATTAATTAATTAGCTAATTAACCAAATAATTACATGTTTAACATTAATTACCTACATACCTACCCACTTACAAACCTACCTATAATTACTTACTATTATTTAATTATTTGATTTTAGAAGTAAGATTCATTCATTATTATTTCATACTTTCAACTAATTAATCAACAATATATTTTTATAGAATTAATTATTTAATATGTAATTCATTAATTCAAAGAAATTATATTTAATGAAAGTAATTTAAATGTTATTATTTTAATCATAAATTTCATAATTTACTTATTCATAATATAATTTTTAAAAACTTACACTTAATCTTTTAAGTGTTATTTATCAACTTATTAAATAGGTAAATAAATATATTATTAACTGATTCACCATATAACTTGATTGACTATTTAATAAGTAGTAAATGCCAAATACTTGATATTCACTATTAAATATTGAACATAATATTTTATTTAGTTGATAATCATTTTAATTTAATCATTAATATTAAGTAAATGATTTAACTCGCGAATAATTAATTAATTAAATAATAGCGAATAACTAATTAACTATTATTTTGTTTAATATTTATTTACCACAACTTTTATTAATAAATGTGAACTATTAATAATTAGTAATTAATAATTCTGAACTAAATAAGAAATAAATTTAACTAATACTTTTATAAGCTATGTAATCAGTAATTAATTAGTAATTAATTAAAATATTGTAAGTTATGTATTGATTATTTAGTATCAAATTTATATTCATAATTTATGTTAGATAAAACTATTAACATATTAAATACATACTACATATGTTTAATTAATTAACAATTATTTTTTATTTTCTAATAAATTGATTATTAGTAATAATTCATCAATAGATATTAATTTATTAAGTAATAATAAATTTAAAAATAAATTATTAGATTATTAAATCATTAAGTAAATACTAACTCGTTTAAAATAAATTAGTATTAATCCATAATTATATTATCTAATCAATTAGTTGATAATATTATTTTATCAATAATTAATATTGGTTGAACATGAAGATTATGTCATCTTAATATGACGTCTTTACTATTATTTAATTATACATTAAAATAAACATGGTATATTTGTAAACAAAGCAAAATATGAAATCAAAATATACAAAACACCTTAGTTTACATATCTTTAAATAACAATGATATGTTGATAATCAAACTTTATTTCAAAATACATGTACAAGGTCATTATGTAATTTGATGTTTCAAAATCAAATACCAAACTAATATCCATAATATTGTTAATTAAATGATGTTATGTATCATCGAAAAACTTATATATTCACTATTCAAACTAATCCTAACCACTTGGGGTATTAAATGATAGCTTTTACAATTTTAAAGTACATAACAACTTGCCAAAAAAAAAAATGTTACTTGCGGACAAGAACAACTAAAATTCACACATAAAATTAAACCAATCTTTTGAACCAGATTTTGCAAGATTTTTGTTTAGATGTTGAAAATAAGTATTGGCAAGCTCCTCACCAATGTGAACTTTAATAACCTCTCCATATATTGCCTTCCAACTATTTGACACGATGTCATCAAATAGTTTAGAATTTTCACATAGTGATCCTTGAACTTCACTCATAATTTGTTTTTGCATTTCAAACTTTTGGATCACAAATATATTTGTTTCATCCAATGCCATACGAACTTCTTCCATACTTGCCAAATAAATTGGAACGTTGATGGAATCCTTTAATTCTGTTGTGATCAAGCCCTACACCCATAAATTTGGAAATTGTGATTAATTATTATAAAATGAGATTATCATGAAAGGATATCATCAAACTTAGTAAATGTCTATCATATGACCATAATGTACATGAAAAAGTCCATTTGTGCAAAATTCCAATGAAATATTTTAAATACATGTAATATATTTTCCTTACTACAATTCAAAACATTTCATATGCTAAATCCCAAAATGTTTTGAATTTCAATTAATCTTTCCATAGGTTTGTTTACGTTTTTTTCATTAAAAAAATATGGACATACATGTACAATTATATTAATGAATAATGCACAAATCACATTTAAAAATTAAAATTGCAACACATCATACAATTAAATAAAATCACCAACCTCAGAAATTAAATCTTCCCAACTAGCCTCGGCAATGTCTATAAAGTTATCCATGGATGGGTGGGATGATCCATCATTGATTTTTGTTGTAGGAAGGTTTGTCCATCTACCAGCAAATATCAAAATTAAGAGTCCACCTGATACCAATTCAATTGCTCGATGAACAAAAAACTTTTGCAAATTTGTTTGAAAATCTTCACCACATGTTTCGAAAGCTTTTGGGTTTTTTTCATTTATGAAAGTTTGTCCTTTGTTGTATGCACCCGAAGTTTTGTCTTGAATAACTTGGGGAAACTGTATCACAATAGAAAGGTTAAATACAAAATTAAAAGTAATTTGAAAAGTCATTAATTGATCGATAGAATATTAATCATGTTCATCAATATTTGATAAACATGGAGTCTTTGTAATGCCCATTGTAAAATGATAGTTACATCATGGATAAACATTGATAATCTTTACACCTATCCTTTCAAATGGATGTAACTATTCCAATTTTATACATAAAAATTAAGGTGGGTGAAAAGATGTGGTGGAAACATTTAACTTACATTAGTAATCTAATGCAAAGCATTACTCGAAAAGATAATATGAAGACTTGAAGAAGGAAATAAACGTTCCCAAAAAGAACCTGGAACAACTGCAGCATAATATAACCTCCTACTAGTCTCCCCCTCCATTTCTTTTGTGTTTTTTCCCAAATCCAAATTTGGTTGTTGCAATTGAAAGTTGGATTCATAGATATTTGATTGATTCAATTTCAAAGGATCAAAAAAACTTGCATCAATGTTTTGATTTCCACCAAGCACTTGGTCCAAAGATGGAAGTTGTTGGAAAGTGTATTGAAATCATTTGTTGGAAGATCATTGAAAAAATATTGGATTTCTGATGCACCATTTGTGAAAAGACTAGAGGATATGACATTTGCGACATTAAGAGTGTTTGCACCAATAGAACATCCAAGGTCAACAACACGAATGATGCCATCTTGAGGGAGTTTGAAATGATTTACTACATCTTGTAGCATTGGGTGTAGACGTTGGAAAGCCAAAGCTTGCATCCTTGAGTTTAAGGTATAACTAAATTCTCCAGTGCCAAATTGCATTTGTTGTACTCCTACCTTTGGGCTTTCCATTGACTTGTATGGTAATTTAAAAATCCTAACAAGATATCAAACTTACATGAATTATCATTTGAACACAAGGAAAGTCGAGAAAAAAACACAATATAGACAAACAATCAAAACCTTTAAAACATTGTGTTTGTTAATAACAAGAATAAAATTTTCATTTCCAATATCTTCATACATTCTTTTTTGATACATCTCACACACATACATCCTTTTCGATTTCTACTTTGCCTTCAAAAAAAAATTCTTATACTCACTAAATCTTTGGTGATACCAAAGACAATGACAACACCATTCTTGATTTCTCTCCTCAAAATTGGCTTCCTTTATATCATTTTCAAGTTTGCCTTCCACTTCCTAGTATCATGTGGGAAGTGAAGTGAGAGGCAAAATTGAGGGTGATATGCTAGTGACCTTGTACACGTAAAGATTTATATTAAAATATGACTACAAAATTCATTATAAATAAGCATCATCTACAGCTAGATTCTTTGGCTTTTTTCCACTCAACATGCAGGATATACTATGTGTGTTGAAAGAGCTTTAAAAATATCACTTGGTCCCCTCCCTTCGACTCCACAAAGAGGAAATGTCAATCAAAAGAATCATGTTTTTTCTTGGCTCAAAATTACTTGAACCTTTCTTTGGCAGTTTTTTTTTTTTAAAGGATCAACTTGCAAAATCACATACAACTTGAAACACTTTTTTGACCTTTTTTCTCTCAAAAGAATCATTTTGGAAAAGTAAATGCAACTTGGTGACTTTGATGCTTATCATGGGGCCAGTGGACAAGTTTTCTACCTAGAAATGATGAATATTGTAAGGTCAAAATTTATCAGTCAACATTAACTATGGTGATAAATAGTTAAAACAAGTCTTTGTGATTCCATTTTAAAAATTAAAATTGTTGGCAAACCTATCACCTTGATATTAGAGTTATCTGCAAAGTAAGACAAACACAGCACTTGAACCCTGAGTTTGGTCATACACAGGGTGAGATTTTTAAAAAACCTACAAAAAAAAACCTTAGCATTCAAAGGGGGAAGGGGGGGAGGGTGACTCAGAAAACCATCAATTTGGGTGGTAAATTGAGTTTCATCCTGTCTTTTCTTTTTCTGAGTGGACAGGGTTACTTTTGGCATATCTCTATTGTCTCATGTCTTTGTTGGATTGTTTCTTTTCCGAATTAGGAGGCATGAAAACTTGCTTACCACCAAATATGTTTCTTCCACTGTCTCCAAAGAACATGAAAGAGCACCCTTTGAATAAGTCTTTATTATCTTGTCCAAAGACACCAAATTTTGACCATGTTCAAAGCACTTAATATTTTTATAAAGTAAAATAAATGTATTCCATATGTGCTTTTACATGTGATCCTTCCTTTTGTGTTATTTGAGAAATGGGGTGTATATTCTTTACTCAACAATTGAATTACTTACAGAAATATTTTAAAAGCATGATCAATACAATCAAAATAACATTACTTTAGATGTGCCCCTTGATGATGAGAAGCAATTAAAATCTCCCCCCACGCTTTTAGGTTTAATAATCCCACGACTATTTTGGATAAAACTTCTTATTAGGCAATACAAGTTCTAGCAATATAATGCAGAAAGCATGTCTTCTTAGGTGTAGCATAGTCCCATCCATATCTCAAGATAACTGAAAGTTCAAGTTCAATCCACCCCCTAGAGCATGATGAATGTTCTTATGAGAGAACCCATAGAATTTTAGACTACAATGCAACTCTTGTTGGAAATTAGAATAAGTTTTGTGGGTTATGGAACTATTTACTCCCAAGAAAAATACAAAGAGACAAATATGCCAATGTTTCTTTGTTGGAAATCTATCCTTATTCTTTATCACGATTTTTTGGTTTTGAAAGCAATAATGTCTGCAAAGCATATACAATAAATATATCATGGTTTAAGCAATAAATTTGCAGTGGGAGGGTGGGATAAAGAATTTATCCTTAGCTTTTCCAAATAGTTGTGTTAATTGTGAACCATTTTTTTAATATTGAAAAGAGATTTTACAATATTATTGTGACTTTGAGCTATTGAAAATGAATAAATTTGAGTTATAAAAATTTATAGCTGAATCTTAGCCTTATCTACATGACACCCTTATATTTCCACAACTATATGTTTTAAATGCATTTAAAATATAGTTAAGTATAAGGCAATGCACATTTTAAAGCATCTTTTGGGGTAACTTTGAGGGCCTGTGCTCCCTCCCTCACCCAGGCCTTCAAAATCCAGGAGGGTCCTCACAAAAGCTCTTTAAATTAGACTTTTCCAAAAAGTCCGGAAAACACAGTACCAAAACCGGGTGAGATTTTGAGAAAACTTGCAATAAGTACGTACATTAGCATTCAATGAGGGGTGAAACTCAGAATTGCACCATTTTTTGGGGTGCTAAACTGAGTGTTTTGACCCCTCTTTCCTTTTTCCTCAGCACCATCTCTTACCTTGGACTGTAGCCCAGAGTCAGTTTCCACATTGACAAAATCGATTAATAATTTTTTTTTTTTCAAAACATGAATTCATTTTTAGAACTTTAAAATAACATATTTTTCCATCATCTACATACTATAATATTGTGATATGTAGTAGTGAAGTTACTCAAAATGTAACTTATGATAATTATGATAATTTTCAAGATGTCAACTTTGTATTTTTACAATATTTGATTTAATTTCACTATTTTGAGGATTATTTAATGACGAAACTGACCTTAGGGTACGATTTCTTATACCGCTATCACGATACGTAATTAGTAATATTATTAATTAGTAATATTCTTAGTTTGGTTTTATTTGACTTTAACAAAATAAGATCAGTATAGGGAGATATAGATAAATAAATATATGTTTTTTTTATTTATCATATTTTTTTTATTTATCATATTCGAACTACTTCTCTGACCTAAATATATAGGGAGGAGCAAGCATAAAATTTTGATTGGTGATCAACAAAAAAAAAATCGGGATTCTTTTTTTTTTATTTGACGTTAGTTACCTATTTTCCTACAAAATTGGTTACCAAGTTCAAACCAAATATTTAATTCAGTTGAGGTTCATGCACAACTGTGTAATCTTATATATAAATTCACTACGTCCGTCCGTCCATCCGTCCCTGACGGAGCTCGGGTTTCAGGCCCGTGCTGGGCACAGACGTAGTGAATGACTGGCTGTGACGGTGGCCAGCAAGGGCGGGCTGGGCACGGGAGAGGGGCTGACTGGCTGTGACGGTGGCGAGCACGGTCGGGCACGGGAGAGGGGCTGACTGGCTGTGACGGTGGCGAGCACGGTCGGGCACGGGAGAGGGGCTGACTGGCTGTGACGGTGGCCAGCACGGGCGGGCTGGGCACGGGAGAGTCCCTGCAGGTCCTGTGCGTGCTTTATATAGAAAAGGAAGAATGAAGCCTCCCCTGAAGCCGGACGGACAATAGAAGGATTTTTTTTCCATTTTTCCCTGTTTCCCAATGTGTTCTCACAGTGTTCCCTCTAAGTTCCTAATGGGTTCCCAATATGTTCCCCAAGTTCACAATGCGTTCCTCAACATGTTCTGGATATAAGCACCTCACTTTTATCCCATATGCTTTGGCAAATGTTGTGGAGGATGAGGGGGACTTCACAGTGGCTGAAGGTCGCGGGCACCCACTAGTAAGGGGGAATCCAGTAGATGGTGCACTTTGGCCAGAGTGAACTAGCCCCCCTTGACTGCACACCCGCTGGCCGTTCTGTCCATAGGGGATGGGCTATGTTTTGCATCTGCCTCTTTACCTTACATTAACCACCGTTCTACTACAGTCAATCCTTTTGGGCTGCTGACTTTTGATCATTGTTTTTCTTTTGCTGTTAATTCTTTTTCAACCCTGACCTCCATACTACTCTCCCACCTAGCTACCCTTTTTCATGAAACGTATTTATTATTTCAGGCTAAACTTTTATCTCGTGGCAAAACCTATATCTTTTCTTAGCTAAATTTTTATTATTTCTTGGTTAAAATTTTTATTTCTTGGTAAAAAAATTTATTTCTTTTTGGTTAAATTTCTATCTCTTGGCAAGACTCTTATTTTTTCTTGGCTAAACCTTTATTTTTTAGCAAAACCCATGTCTCTTATTGGTTATATTTATATATTTGTTTTGCTAAACTTTTATCTCTTCTTGACTATACTTTTATCTCTTAGCAAAACTTATATATATTCTTAATTAAACTTTTATCTTTTGGTTATTTTATTTTATTTTCTACAATTTCATTGCCTTTTCCTTGTTATAAAATATTTTATTCCAATTTTTTTCAAAATCATGAGTCTAATTTTTTAATTTTTCTTCTAATTATTAAAAAATTCAAAACTATCATTCTATTTTTTTAAATCATTAACGATGGATATTTTATGTGCAACATTTGGGTATTGCTTGAAGCATAAGAAATCTAGCCAAGATTTTATGTTTCAAATGCAAGTATTGCATGGTTTTATTCTATTTTTTCTTTTTTAAAGTATTTTTCATCACAATGGCAAAATTATGGCTAAAGGTATTGCATACATTGGACCAATCATGATGTGATGAGATTTGAATGACAATGGACCAAGTTTCGATGATACCCTAATGTTGAGATGGGGCACCTATTACAAAATTGAAACACAAATAACCCAAGTCTTTGCAATTCCCATATCATCTTTGCTACCAATTATATTAAGGTCATAGAAAGGTTGAAAAATGCAAGTATTACAAACACTTCCTTATTCACAACAAAGTTAGGGCAACCAAAAAGTTTGGAAAACTACAATATCCACATCATCAATATCTAACACAAATGTCCAAGTCTAGGTCAACATAATTCCTACACAATCAATTAAATTACATCACCCTTAAATTATGTAAACATTTGAACTAATGAAACCTTAATTTTTGTCTAAAAACTAAATAGTTTTATACAAATGACTAAAAAACCCTTAACCTAATTTGTAAATTTTGTTTACATAAACCATAAATTATGTAGACATTACAACCTAATGATGCATAGGCTTAAATTTGAAATACTAAGAAACCCATACAAATGAACCCTAAAATCTTGAGTTAAAACCTTTTTATGCAACGAAAAATCCTTACATTGACCTTCAATTAGATAAACACAAAAAGAATTGGTTGCATAATTTTAACCCTAAAAATTTCTTACAACTAAATGTTAAACCTAATTTTGGAATTATTTTTGCATAACACTATATTGTGTACAAATTATAAACATTGGATACATAATTGTAATGAAAATATGAAACAATTTTATATAAGTACTGATAAAACTTGTGCTTTAAACCTTTGGGGGGAGCAAACCCAACCCTTAATAAAATGTAAACAAAACAAGTGGGAACGTTTATATAATTCATACCTTTGCTATGGAGTCACTTTCATTCTCCTCTCCTTTAATAAATCATGAAAAAGAAAAGTAAAACATGAACCTCCTTATATATATGTATATGTCAATACATAAATTCACTTAAAAAATGTTCCATGAAAATAATATAAAAGCTAGCAAAAAGGTTACCTTAAACCCAAAGATATTAAACAAAAGTTTGGATGAAGGTAATGTGTTAGTTGACAATGTGGGTATTGCAATTTGAAAGGCTTTATGGAGAACCCAAACCATTGACAATAGAAGATCAAGAGTTTATAATATTTGCATAGACAAACTATTCTATGCACAAAGGAGTCATTTCATGAAGGTGGGCAATATAATTATATAAAAGTATTAAAATACATTTTTTCCTTAAGGTTATTGTGTAGGTATTTCATGATAAAGATAATGAGAATATTGCAGTTAATCATTTTAATAATGACCTTCAACTTGCATTCATGAAAGTTTTGCTTAAATGCTTTAGCATGGCCATAGAATGTGTTGACCCTATTAAATGAAGCTATTGCTCATTTGGTTTATGGTAAATGTAATCCATTCATGGTGGATAGGGATATTGTGTTCAAAATGGCATAAAGTGATCCCAAAATCTACAAATCCCAAAATTAGGTTTCAAAATTAAAACAAGTGGATTGATATAAAAATGTTCAAGTAACCACATTACAAAAATGATGGTGAACAAAAAATATAATGCCAAGTCAAGCTACAATGGCTCAATACCAAAATGGTGGGTGCATGCACTAAAGCCTCATTACAAGTTCAACTACAATGACATATCTATGATTATTCATTTGAGGAAGATGAATTAAATGCAACACCCATGTTGGTGTCATAGTTTGTTGCAACTACTACAACTTTTGCTACATGATGATGATGAATGTAGAACTAACAATGCTCAAGCACAAGTCAAATCACATCAACCACAAAAACCTCCTTTGTTGTGCTTTGAAGCCTAGCACAAAAAAATGATAAAAAATTAGATTCCAATTAAAAAATGTAACTAATGTTAATAGAAAAATAATTTAAGTATGAAAATGTACCATCCATGAATAATTTTTGAATTGTGATACTTTGATATTACATCCATTTTTTTTGTTCAATTGCACTTATTAGATTCTAATGTTCAATTCCAAGCTCCCCATGCAACTTTGAGAGGTTTTGCATAAGCAATTTTACTTGTTTAAATTGCTTCAACAAGGTTGTCATTTTTCTCAAGTTGCACCCATGCACTTTGTGGGATGAACCCCACCCCCCATGCCAGAATGCCAATGATGCAATAACATGTCAGAGGTTAAACATACCAACTAGAACTACCGTACCTCTTACATTTGTTGTGCTTGGGTTTGAAACTTATCCCATTTAAATTCCTTTTTCTCTTTTACTTGATCAAAGGCCTTTTTCTCATTCCATTTTTGTTTTACATGTAAGTTGTTCAACATTCATAAAAGTGTGGTCTTGTTGCTTAAGACCCCCAGGATAAGTAAATGGATGCCTAAATCTACTGAATTGCATTTGAAGGCCATGTGTTTGGTCCAAGTGTCTATGAAACAACCACTTGGCCGCATAAAAACCAATGCATGCATGCATTCACCTTGCAACACCTTCTTAAGCCTTCATGAACCCATTCATTTTCTTCCATTGCATTTCCATGCCCATTTTGCATTGGAGGAGGATGCTTTTGAAGCACATGATCTGGGTTTAGAATTGAATCTACAAAAAAATCCAACAAAAAAATTCAGTAAGTTTAATGTAAGCTTGATGAGGGTATTGCACCACACTGTCTTTTTGGAATGATGAAGGTATTGCATATCGAAATCCTTTTAACAACACAAAGAAGATGATGACGAGAAGTGTAACTACTTGTCATTATTTTTTTTATTGGGGCAACACAAACATGAAAAGGAAAATGATGACAATCGTTGTCGTCTTTTGCATCGCAATGCAAAATTTAAAAAATTATCAAAAGAAGGTAGGGTGCAAAATGTACATGGAGACATAGATGATGGCAATGGTGTGATGGAGTTCACTTTAGAACAAACAATGGCAATGGCACAATGGAGCTCACACTGGAATGAGTGATGGTGTTGGAAATGGAGTCATGTGTGTTGCTCTTGGAGACACTTGACACTAGAGTGTTGGGCCGACCAAAAATGCAAGAAGGGGAAGAGGAAGAGGGGTTGCAGGCCCTAGAATGGGGTTGGTAGGTTTGTAAAACAGGTTTGAAAAAGAAAAGGGAGCTTTTTTCCCAAAACCGGCTCAAAATGAAATTTTTGTAAGTGGTTGGGGAACCCAAAGTCAGTGGATGAATTGCCCTCCATCCAAAACCGTACTGGTGCAGTCATGGGGGCTGGTTCACTCAATGTGCACTGGTGGGTGCTGGTTCACTGTGGCCGAAATTCTCTAGTTTCAGTCTGATGGTGCTAATGTGTGTGTGATGATGGTAAAAGGGTAGCATGAAATTTAGGAGAACAATGAGTCATGAACCTGTCCAACTTTTTGTTTTTTGCAATGAGTCAATTTGATTGCCCGATCACAAAAAAAGTTGAAACAATGGAGGCTCCCCAAAATAGAAGATTCTAAAGATGAAGTGCCTCTCCCTTTGGCCCGCCTATATAGGTGAGAAGGGGAGGACTCTGGTTAAAACATATGGGATTAAAGCAAGGTGCTATTGGGAACACCCTTAGGGAAACACATTGGGAACTTTAAAGGAACATGTTGGGAACAAAGGAAAAATGAAAAAAATCCCCCCTGCCCTCCACCCAATGAGATGACTAAACATACTCTCAAGAGTGTTCATCTTTTTCCCTTTGGGGGGGGGGGGGGGGGGGGGTTTTTTAAATTCTTGTGTTCCCATCATGTTCCCAAATGTTTTTAAACGTTAAATATGTGTTCCCCAAGGGTGTTCCCAGTAGCACCTCACTTTATCCCCTTTTTTTTTGCTCAAAGTTCTGCCCTTTTCACTTATATAGGTGGGACAAGGGGAAGGCATTCCATCCTTACATAGAAATTGCCAATTTGTGGAACCTCCCAAGTTTCAGTTTTCTTTGGTTATAGCTCAATCAAAATGGCCCATTGGAACAAAAACAGAAAAAGGATGCCAAGGCAAGGTTAAGCCTGCACTCAAAGTGCATTGACTTTTTTAATTTTAAGTTTTGGGGGGGAGGGGGCACAGGAGATTTTTTTCATTTTTCCTTTGTTCTCAACATTTTCCTTTCAAGTTCCCAACGGGTTCCCAATATATTCCCTAGGTTCCCAAGGGTGTTCCCAATAGCGCCTCGCTTCAATCCCACATGTTTTGCCCAAAGTCCTCCCCTTCTTCACCTATTTAGGTGGGCCAACGAGGGAGGCACTCATCTTTCCATAGAAACTTCTATTTTGGGAGTCTCCATAGTTTCAACTTTTTTTCTGCGATGGGCCAATCAAATTGGCTCATTGCAAAAAAAAAAAAAGTTGGAATTGTGACTCTCAACTAACTAATATGAAACATAATAAGTACCCCCAGTTTAGAATGACATAGAGTTTGTGCCCTTGCTGTTGGCCCAGGCCAAAATGGTGGCAAACGGTTTTGGAAAAATAAAAGTTTCATGTAGCCAATGAGAAGGCTCAGCATGCACTCATGAGGCATCCAATTTTTTTCACTTTTAGGGGTGGGCAGAAAGGGGGATATTTTTGTTTTATTATGTGTTCACAATGTGTTCCCATCATGTTTGAAAGTGGTTCGCCAAGTTCCCAGGTTGTTCTTCAAGACATTCCCAATGTCACTTCATATTTATCCCATATGGTTTGTCGACAGTTCAACTCTCATGTATATAAACTGAAAAGGTGATTTGTAGGGGAAATAACCAAAATTGTTCTCAATGACAATCCTATAGACCTAGGGAGGTCACTTACATTTTCATAAAAATTAAAGGAGTTCAAAACTAAGGTGAACTTTTTTTGTTACTTTCAAGGTGAAATTTATAAGCATTTAGAAATAAAGGCCTAGAAAAATCTTTAATGTATTTATTTCTCAAAAATCATCAAAAAATATAGTTTGAAATGTTCTATATATGAATAGGTTTTTACATCTATTAATTGCCAAAATATATTTACCATATTTCGCATTACACGGAGGTAAGCATTGACATTCATCCCATTTATAATTATATCATGCAATAACACCAAAATAGAATACAAGGGGTACCCAATCTATACAAAGAATGAGCTCCCTGACCCAATAAAGACCCAACACAAACCACTTTGGCATGTTATATTTCTTGAATCTAATGAAAAACATGGATGTTTTTTAGAAGCTTGTAGCTAGCCACAATATGACCAACTTTATCTAACCAAAACAAGTTAGTTGAACTTGCCTCCAATCCTTGCATCATCTTGTTGGCTTCATGGGAAATATTAGGTTGAAAAAATGAAAATATTTGACCCAAATACATTTGTCATGAATATATCCCTTAATTCCCTTCACTTGTTAAAAAATGGGGCAAGAGTCATATCTACAATCCATCATGTGGGTGTAGTCACAATCCAATGAGCCAAAAAGGGCATTGGATTGCAAAGAAAAACAATCAAAATTGAATAAATATTTATGTTTTATCATTTAAAGCCATGGCAATCATAGCAAATTAATATTATTTCATCATATGAATGTTAAGAAATTCAAACCAAAAAATCATTTGATGAAATTTTAAGTTTAAATTTATAACCTCCAAAATAAACAACAATTGTCAAACATGAGTCAATTTTACAAAGGATTACCAAAAGGATTCATATAATGAAACACATTTGATGGGAAAAAAAGTAAGAGGATAAAAAACTATTGGTCATATTAAAAAAACATTCATACCCTAAAATATGTGAAAATTTAAAACTTTAATTTTTTTTCAAATTTCAAAATTGATCCGAAATTTTAGAACTTCAAAAGTCCTTTACCACACATAAATGGGGCAAAGTACATGATCTTTTTTTAAAAAATAATTTATTATATAAGAAAACATAAAAAGAGAAAAAAAAATGTTATGATTTGAAATTATTATCATTTTAAAAGATGGAACACTAAATTTATAAGCAATCAAAACACTTTCAAAAGTTCATATTTATTAATAAATGATGAAGGAAAAAACATGTTATGTACTTGGACAAGTATAAACATTTATTATAAGAAGTTGTAAAAAAATAATTCAAAAATTCATTCATATGAAAAAGTTTTTTTGGGGAAAAAAGGACATACGATCCTTTTTTAAAGTAATCATGTTGGTTCATTGTATCTCGTTTGCACACATGTGTTACGAACAATGCATATCTATCCCTATGAAGCAAGGTAGTTTGTTTTGTTTTGTTTATCATGTTGAGATCTTCTAAATCATGGTACTTTATGTCATGCTCTTGGTATGTTCAAAAAGTTGTTGATGAGTAACTTAAGGGTGCATCAACTTGGTTTGAGATTATTTGGAGTTATGGTGTGGAAGTTTGATTATTGAACCATTTTCTCAAGGAAAACTAAATAAAATTGTATGGCAAATTGAGGGCATTCTTGGTGTTGTTGGAAAGCCTTTGGTGAGTCAGATTTGATAATGTTTATTTCACAATTTCAAAGCGAAGGTGTGGAAGATAGTAATTTTTGAGTGGAATTTCTTATTGGAAATTCAAACAAATTGCAAAAATTGGTTTTGGAAGGAAAAATCATTGAGCCCTCAATGTGTTCACATTGTCAAACTTTTAAAAATTCAATTTTGAAGATGTGAAAATTAAATATGTGTTCACACTAAGGCCAATGGCACATGTTACACTAGTTCAACTCTAATTTCCCTTGAATGATTCAAACGTTTTCACTATTCATGTCTTTTGATTTAACAACAATGCATCAGACATATTGAAAAGATTTATGTTTGGAGATGCTAAAGTTTGTACACCATTATATACATTTTTGAAGGAATCAAGGTTTGAGTGAACTTGGTAACCTAGTTGAGATTTGCATGCAAATCTTATATGTTTTACTAACTTTTGAGAGCTTAAATGAGCAATATTTATAAACTATATCCATATATCAATATCACCAACACTTGTGGGATCAATGCATTACATGTCAAACATTCAAGTATAGACTTACCCATTCAAAGGTTGGCAAGGACACATGGTTACAACAAACCATTGATACATTTTGTTTTCACCAATAACTTGCACAAAACCTTCATTATGTCAAAACTTGTCATTTGTGATTGGTCTTTTTCAACTATATTAGTTGCTTATGGCATTTTTAGTTGCAATACTTCAAGTAATCAGTGCCAAATTTTGGCATAATGCTTGTTTATGAAAATAAAAGCATTTATAACATTATATGTTGCAAAGCTTGTTTCATGTCATATTTTTGTATTAATTTGTGAAAAGAAGTTGAAATTTTTCAATTATCTAGGGATTGCTTGAATATTATAAATGTTGTATCAATCTTTCTTTAAGTTAGATTTGCAACTTAAATTCATGGAAAGTTAACCTTAACCTAAAGTAGAATTGAAATTGCTTTTTGGAAAAAAAAAAGTCTAGAACTTGGGGTTAATTGTTAGTTTCAGACTAGGTTACCCAAAATCAAAACCTTGTATGAATTCAAGAACTAGACCATAATTGGAACCTGGGGTCTCATTTTTTGTGAAATTAGAACCATTCTCATTTATACATCTAAATCCAAAGGTTCTTCATAAAAGTCAAAAACTACCCATGAACAGTGGTGAAAATTTTATCAGGTTTACAACCTAAATGATTCAAATTTAAGATCCCTGATGTGTGTAAAATTGGAGTTTCGTACCGTGTCTATAAGTTAGTTGAGCCTCCCTTTAATCATTCATTCATGTGGATGGTTTGTACATAGTTAACACTAGTAGAAAATGGCCATTTTGCAACTGGTCTCTGCGACTAATTTTTAGTTACAAACGACATTTGCAACTAAAATCTTAATAGTCGCGTTGGACAAGTTGCAAACGACATTAGTTGCAAACGACAATGAATTTTGGATGAAAAAAAAGTCAACAAAATACGCCTTCATCCTTTGACTTATCATATACATATTGTCGCTTGCAACTAGGATGCGACTTTTTTGGTGAACAAGGGAACAAATTATGTGTTGCCACGTGTCCCAACTCTTAATAATTAAAAATATATCTTTATTATTTTGAAATAATCCAAGACGTTTAATTTTTATATTTGGATGGTTTAGATTTTGACACGTGGTGCAATAGAAATTTGCCATGTGGCATATTAATTGAATTTGTCCAAATTCAATTTAAATCAATATTTAGGTATGTAGGTTGAACTAGGTACCTACCTACCTATATACCTACCTACCTACCCTTCTAGGTTAAACACCTATCTAGATAAAAACCTATTTACCTACCTAGGCCAAATATTTACTTAGGTAGGTAGGTAGGTAGGTAGGAAAGTAAGTAGGTAAGTTAGGGAAGTATGTAGTTAGGGGTAAACACATGAATATTTTTATTTTATTTTGGGTTAAGTCATTTTCAATGGCTCATCCCATATGTCCATGTTTTAAATATGAAAATATAAAGACAAAACACCTTGTTTATATACTTTTCAAGCTGAGAATGAAAGTGAAAACATATGGGATAATTTTTTTAGTTGCAAGTCATTTGCGATTAAACATTTTTAGTCGCAAATGACTTGCAACTAAAAAGTTTATCCCATATGTTTTAGCTTTCATTCTCATCTTGAAAAGTATATAATTAAATAGGTAAGTGACAACTAACTAGCTAACTAATAAACTAATAAAAATTACTAATTATTTACTGAATAAAATAAAAAACAAATCAATTAATAAGTTAGTTAATTAATTAATTAAAAATAAATTAGAAATTAACTAATTCATTTTATAAATTATCCAACTAACTAATTATTTATAGTAATAATCATCAATATATTATGACTACTGAATTAATTATATTATTATTTATTATTAAATATTACTTAATTAATTAGATAGATAAACATTATTAATATATGAACTATAATGATCTATCAACCAATTTCATTAACCAATAATTGGCTAATATTGAAATAATTAGCTAATTATTCATAATTAATTAATTATTATATCATAACCAAATAAATTAATATAATAACTCAAAATATTCAGTAATTAATAATTAATGATTATAAAAATTGA
>Ga0209208_10001938_pt1 | contig 29606 bp, 22 predicted proteins | sample S1TSphfallax_3_FD_187694 | JGI IMG/M metagenome (GOLD analysis project Ga0209208, IMG submission 187694) | Host-associated microbial communities from peat moss isolated from Minnesota, USA - S1T2_Fd - Sphagnum fallax MG (SPAdes) (version 2) | ecosystem: Host-associated > Plants > Peat moss >...
TGGGTTGATGAATGCACTATGTTGTTGTAGGCAAACTTTGCCATGGCCAAAAAAATTTACCAATTATTTTGATGATAATTGGTTTTGCATCATAAATGTTGTTCTAAGACTTGATTGACCTATTTTTTTTGCCCATCCATTTGGGGGTGGAAAGCTAATGACAACTTCACCTTCATACCTAAAAGCTCAAAGAGTCGCTTCCAAAACTTAGATGCAAATTAGGGCCCACGATAAAAAATGATATCTTTACGGAAACCATGATAAACATGATCAAGGAATAACTTGGCTATTCCTTGGCCAATTATTGTTTTGGTACATGGATGAAATGAACCATTTTTGTCAAATAGTCCACCACCACCAAAATGGAATCATAGGAATTAGAAGGTGGAAGGTCTGTGATGAAGTCAATGGAAATTGAAGACCACAGGGATGCAAGGAGTAGTAATGGTTGAAGGAGACCATGAAGGGGATGATGAAGATTCTTTGTTTGAATGCAAACATCACAAGATTTAAAAAACTCCACATATTTCCAAAGTTGTGGCCACCAATAATCTCGAAACATTAATTCCATAGTTTTGTTGAATCCAAAATGGCTTGTAACCAAAGCATTGTCCTTATCTTAGAGAATTTAAAGTCACGAAGGGCCATTAGGAACATACAAAAGATTGTTAATATGTTTTTTTATTCCCATTAAGGTTGTTCAACTCCTAAATTTCCAACAACAAATTTTTTAAACAATAACATGTACATGCAAAAACTAACAAAAATAAAACTAACTACAAATCCTAAACTAACATGTATAAAAAAATTTGAAGAAAGTTGGCCGAAAGAGAATGATTCATGTTCTAAGAATGAAAGTATGAAACATACAATCATAAATAAAATCGAAAGTCCTCAAATAGGTCTGTCCTTTTAGGTACTAGCTATTTCAAAATATAACAGTCATAACTGACCATTATAAATTGTCATTAACCAGTACCTAAACTAACAATCCAAAATTTCAGAAAACCACACCATCTTTAGCTACTTATTATGCCACATGTTCTACAGACTATTGGTTGACTAACTTATCAACCTATCTTCTTAACTAGTATAATATTACCTACCAGGTTTAGTAACCAATCAAGTTAATGCTACAAGTTAGGTTAAATAATAGGTTAAGCCACCTATTAAATTTAACAACCCACTTATATTTTCAACCTATTAAATCACCTATTGCTAAATTTGGGTAACATTATCCCCCCTTGAAAACTACATTTCGTCTTTGAAATGCTAGTTTAAAGTCCTAGATTAGCTTGGTCTTTTGTAATTGGTTAGTTAATGGTTCTTTCAACAAGTTTAACACCTACTTCCTCTACAAATTCAACTTGGCTCAAAATTTGAAGACTTGTTAGTGCTATAGTCTTCTATCGATTAGGTGTTTCTTTAGGTCCATTTTTGACCCCAAAAGGCATTACAACCCGTACAAAAGCCCCCTAATCAATTACAGGGTGCAAACACGAAATAAGGAACTAGGGGTGTTAACTAAACATTGGTTTCTAAGGACTCAAGGTAGATCATAGGCAACACATGTTGTTCATTTATTAATATAGTCTAGAAACCAAACATGGATGACTGTGTCCAAATTTGAAAAGAATTATCTCTCGAGCACATGCAATTTAGTCTATCTCATGCATGTAAGTTTATCACTATTAGAAATCCTGTCGTTTACAACCAGTGACTATGCAACTGGCATGCAACTAGTTGTCGTTTGCAACTATTTTGATCATGTTTGCAACTAGTTGTCGTTTGCAACTATTTTGATCATGTTTGCAACTAGTTGTCGTTTGCAACTATTTTGATCATGTTTGCAACTATAAATTTGATATTGTATAATTTTTCAACCATATGGTTGTGTGTGCAACTAAATGTGTATAACATTGACATGTGTCATAAAAATGATGGCCTAAACTTATACATACTTAAATTATTATACTTAATATATTTACATAGGCTATCTATAATAATATTATGTGCCTTTAGTATTAAGGTTGACCCCATGCTAACTTAAGCTAACCTAAACTAACCTAGGTTAAATAAACAAAAAAGTTAAACCAACCATGGCTAAATTAAATTAGGTTAAATTGACCATAGTTAAACTAAATTAGGCTAGAATCAACCACGAGTGAATTTATTAGGCTAAAATATTTATGGCTAAATTATTTATGGCTAAAATAAGTTAAGCTAAACTAATTATGGCTAAATTAAATTAGGCCAAACCAATTATGGCCAAATTAGGTTAGGCTAAAATATTTATGTCTGAATTAAATTAAGCTAAAACTAACAATGGCTAAATTAGTTATGGCTAAACTATATTATATTAAATTAAATTAAGCTAAATCAAACCAAGGTTTAAATATATATTGCAAGTTTTTAAATTCTATTTGTCAAATATATTAAAAAAAATTTGGCAAGTAAAACATTTTAATTTAATTTAACTTGGAATCTTTTTCAGAAAATGTAAATTTGATTAAAAAACATTATTCATAATCAATTAATATGATAATATTAAAATTTATAATAAATATTCATAATTATCAAATAAATTTTTATAATTATAATGATAATCAATTATATATATACACAATATCAATAGGTATTATATTTTTAAATTTATTATTTATGTTAAAATATTAATGTAAATAGGCTACACAAATTAACTTACAAGTACACAAACATGTTAAGCTAATTACTAGTTTAAGCTATATAATAATGTTAAAATCATATTTTCATTAAATAATCATAATTATTAGAAATATTTTACAATCATCTTTTAAATGGAAAAAAAAGGAGTGATGAAAAGTAAATAGGGAGAAAAATAAGAAAAATAAGTTTCTAAGTTACAAAATGTTTTTTTTTTTTTTCTTTGAATCCCTTCTACTTTCAAACCTCATAACTTTCTTATTTCTTATTCATTTTAAACGATTTAAAATGCTATAGGAGCACCATCTGAAGTTTTACAAATCATGTTTGAACTCTAATAGCAAAAAACTAACATAAAAGGAACTTTCTGGGTGTTTAAGAATCGGCCTTTGTAGTGTTTAATGGTTTTTTTTCTAAGTTTTTTACCCCCTTTACTTTTGGGGGCCATAACTTCCTCAATTCTAATATGTTTTTGACAATTATCAGTATGTTAGATGCGCCAAGAGGAGGGCTTCAAATTTTTTTTGGACACCAGAAGCAACAAAGCCCTCCTCTAGCTGCTATACTCTAATACATTAGTTGCATCTAATATGCAACTAAGTTGGTTCATGAAATTTGCAATGAAATTTTTTATCCCATATGCTTTGGCTTCCAATTCTATTTGGCTCAGTATATAACTAGAAGCAGTGACCTTTTAGTAACCAATCACCAACTGCCATTGGGGATGAGTAAACAAATAAAGCTTGACCTTCATGAAATGGTTAATCTTAAAAATAAAATCAGATTATTTTAAGTTTACCTATATAGCCTAAACCTAGCTATGTTCAACCTACTTACCTAAATAAACCTACTTACCTAATAGGGTTTAATAATTACCTACCTACCTATGCAACATGTGTCAACATCTTCTTAGCCATAAATTGGATGATTTAATTTTTAATAATTAATATTTTATGAAAAAGTAGGTGGGCCTTAATTGCCACATGTCATCATATAATTGGTGTTTTAAAAAGACATTTGTCAAATGGTCAATGAAGGTTCCATGGTGTGCCACGTGTCATCATTTTAGTGGTAGAAAATTTAATGACTAAAATTAATTCAATTAATTTTTAATTTTGAAAACATAAAAATAATTAAATAGTGACATGTCTCCACAAGCTAGTTGTCCAATTTTTAAACACATGTCATATTTTTATTAGTTACATTGTAATTACAAGGAGAGTTGCGCATAAGGTGCAACTACATTTGGATTAATATGTATGGATGAACATGTATATTAACATTGTATTTGTTGCATACGTAGTATCACATGCAACTGAATGTCATGTGCAACTTGTTTTAGGCAACTACACAAACTTGCAGTTGCATGTGTTGCATGCAACTGAATTTTAGTTGCAAACAACAGTTGCAAAACCCAAAATTTCTAGTAGTGTATTTCGATCACTACCTAATCTCATAGTGGTCACCTTAGAAGTTGGAGGGCATCATTGTCCTTCTTTTTTATTTTCTTCGTTTTGCTAAAACAAGTTCAATTGTTGTCAAGTGCACAAATGTAGCTTTTCCCAAACACTCCATTTTTCACTTACAATTGCCTCCCATGTTCCATAGTTGTGTTTCAAGGGTTTAAAGTTTAGGATAAAACTTGATCGAGGAATTTTTCAAAGTCAAATCATGAAGGATAGTCTACAAGTTCTTTTTTGGTAACACCACCCTCGAGCTTCTTGGTTTGGGATTTCAACCAAAGTTTTTATATTTATTTTCACCTTGCCTTTGTACTTTCATTCTTTGCCTATTTTTGTTTTGTGACAGTTTAGTAGTTTGCTCTTTCTTCAAGGGAAGATATTTAAATTCTTATGTGTAGGTGAACTAAATATTGATGACAATGGTGATGTTTTGCCAAACCCTTATGTTGTGAAGGACCTTCAAACTAAGGCTCAAGTTTTGTTCCTTTTCTTGGTTGTTTTGTTTGGTTGTTGTAATAAGTTCTAGATTAGGTCAAAAATTTGAGTTCAATCCATGTCCAATTAATTCCAACTAATTGAAAACATGTCTCAAGTTAAATTGTGTTATAAAAGACTACAATAATGGCCTCACCTTTGTGTTGAAATCACTTTCTATTAATTGTTGTATTGTTACAATTTTGCAACTTCTTCTTTTTTCAAGGGAAAACATCCATTATTTTGTGCAAGTGAGCGGAGTTTTGTCTCCAAGTGTTTATTTAATTAGCAACATTCTCCTGGTCTACATTGTGAAGGACACTCAAGGTAAGGTTCAAGTTTTCAAATTTCAATTTTTAGTTGTTTTGCTTGGTTACAATACTATGATCTATATTAGGTCAAAAGTTCAAGTTTAATCCATGTCCAACTACTTAAAAACATATTCTAAACTCTTGTGTTCTAAAGGAATTCATTTTTGGCCTTGTCTTTGTATTTTCAATTGTGTCTTCGAATATTGATTAGGAGCTAGCAACATTTTATTGTAGTAAGGTTTGCATTAGGTCATAACTACAAGTTCAATCCATGTGTAGTTGCATGGAAACCTATGCCAAGCTCTTGTATTTTTGAAGGAACACATTGCTAGCCTTGCTTTTGTACTTACATCCTCTACCCACTTTTTGTATTGTAACATATGTGCAAGTGAGATGAGTTCTGTCTCCAAATATTGAATAGGAGCTGGCAACATTTTGCTACTGTAATAAGGTCTAAATTAGGTCAAAACATTGAATTTAATTTCCATATCCACTTCAACTCTTGTGTTATGGAGGAGCACAATGTTTTTGTTTTCTTGTTTTGCTTTTGCAACATTATTTAGTCGTCAAAGTACTTACAAAGTGTTGCACTACCAACCAAAATTTTGTTTGTAAGTTTCTTGGACTAAAACTTTTATTTTGTAGCCATGACATGAGCTAATTAACTTGTCCAAAAAATTTGAATTTTGTTTTTATAGCATTCAATTAACTAACTTCTGGTAAGACCATTACAACTGGAGCACAATTATACAACATTAAATAGCATTTATACTACATGAAATACCAAATCAAACAAAATTCTTTTGATCCATTTCATTCATTCTTTATTTTTTGTTTGGTTTCAAATGTTGGGATTCATGCTTTTAATTTTGGTAATAGGGTTTTAAAGGTAATATTGTTGGTCATGTTGAAAGGGGATAGTGTGCATAGGTCAAGGTCAAAAAAATGTATTAGTAAGGCAATTTGGGAAACCCTTAGCCAATCAATATATGGTGATGAAAAATTGGCATGGGATGGAAAGAAAAGTAATGATGAAATTTTCTACATGCCACCTAATGCACATTAGGGTTCAAAGCACCTTGTAATGAAAAAGTTTAGCATTAGTTCCAAGTGCTTCAAACACAACAAAAACTCTTTATACTTCTTTGGGAATGTTGTAAAATCCTTCCTAGGGCATGTAAACCAATTTTGGCCCTCATAAATAAATAACACATGATTTCTTCTTGCAAACTTTCCCACCTATTGAAATAATGTTTTAACATAACTTGGTAATTACAAAACTATAACACCTAATGCACATTAGGGTTCAAAGCACCTTTTAATGAAGAAGTCTAGCATTAACTTGAGGTGCTTCAAACACACCAAAAACTCTTTGTACTTCTTTGGTCGAATGTTGTAAAATCCTTCCTAGGGCATGCAAACCAATTTTGGCCTTCATAAACAAATGTCACTAATCAAGCACCCATTTGAACTTTGACAAATATGTGTGATGCACCTTGAATACCATCTCCCACAAGTCGATTACAAGTTTGATTACATTTGAAGAGGTAGGGTTTCCATATCAATTTCAAATGGGAAGGAGGTGTCGAAGGTGGGTTTGCACGTGAAAGAACGAATTTTGGAATTTTCATGCATGGGTCAAAACTTTGCATGAGATCAAACCCTTTAACAAACTTTTGTTAAATGACTTGTGTTAGACCAATGGGGAATGTTTAACCTAACACCTTCATTTTGGACCCACCCTACGTTTTTTTGATTGAAATTAGTGGTTCAGATTAACTACTCGTTACTTGTATCCTTTGAAATTTACATGCCATTAAGGTGAAAGCATGAAAAAAGAAGCTAGTTGCACAAAGGTTTAAATCCTTTCTAAGGATTGCATTTTCCATGTGGTAGTTTTCTATTGGTTTACATTGCATTTTTCACACAATTTTTAAAACTAAATATCAAATTTGAGGCCAAATATGACATAGAACATGATAAACTCAAACATTTTTGCATCAAGCTTTACATTATAGTCAAATCTATAACTTTACTTTGAACCATGATTAGAAATTCAAAACTGTAATAATGTAAAAGGACATTCGAGTATTAAAATCTAAAAAGGTATATGTATTTTTATTTTTTGAATGTTTTGAATAGATGGATCCCTTCTTATGGAATATATTAAAGTTCACAAAAATTGAAATGATTTGGTGAACATTTGATAAGGGAAAAAGACTTTTGATATAAAAAAACCACCTATCCACATGCTTTTCTTGAGTGCTAAACATTTAAAAGGACTCTTGAAACATGGTAAATTTTCATGAAAATTTTGTAGTTGCAACTTTGAAAGTATAAAATTTATTTCAAATAAATAAATAGATAAATATATTTATAGTGTTCCCATGGTGATTTTTCAAATTCTCAAAAAACAATTTTTAAGGACTTTCCACACATTGTTTGGCTCCTTTTTTCTTACTTTCACCCATTACTTGTTTACTTTGTAATCTCCACATAAATTTCACCTTTCACCCCAAAAAAAGACATGTTTTTGGTTGCAAAAAAAAATGTTGCCCTTCATTGTGTAATGAAATCCCCAAAACATATTCATTTGTCAAAATTGGACTTTAAAAAGTAGTCCAAAAGTATGTGTGAAAATAAGTAATTCTCAACGCTTTAAACATACTTTATTCCAAAAGACAACATGGAATCAACAATTGATGGTATGGCAATGTTCATCATGTACATATGCATGGTACATATGTTTTTTTGGAAGATCTAAGGTTGTATGCCCTTGCACATACTTAGCTATATTTGGACAAATGTAGATGAGTTCTAAAGCAACATGAAAGTGGGCTTATTCATGGTTGGGGTTCCAAAAAAGGAAAAAAACTCAAGGACTTTAAGGAACTACTTTTTGCAAATAACATTTATTTGAAACAAATTTAAGTGAAAAAAATTGAATAGTCTAATTTAAGATAATTCATGTGTCAGTGGTGAGTTTTCACATTCATACATAATTATGTATGAATATTTTGGTTTATAGCCAAAAATGCAAAAATTCCCAAAAATTCCAAAAATGCGTTTCAATGGACAACCAAACATGTTTTTTGGCAAGATTTTTTCTTGCACATGTGATTTGCACTTCAAGCTAAACATTTTGAACCCATTGAACATAATTTTTTTGTCAAATGGTTAAAAAAATAGTCCTTTCCATTATAGCCCTTTCCTTCAAAATTTAAAGACTTTGAAATTTTTGTATAATTTGGTTTTTCATCAAGTTCATATAATAAACATGTACTTTCATAGAAAGGGGCATGTTTTTATTGTACAAAAAGTTTGAAATCAATTGTATGACTTTGTGCATTCCTTTTGATTCCTTTGAAAAAAATTTGCAGTTTAGACATTTGATATAATTAGTTTATAGGACTTAAAATGACATTTACATAATATCTAAATTATTTTAAATTATTTTTATTTATTTAACAAGACATCACTTTATTTATTGGCATACAACAATCCATTATAACTATAATAAGGTAAGATAAAAAAAAATCCAAAGTTGTCCTTTCCAATCCTTTAAATACATGTCATTCCTTTTTGGTACCCCAGTCATGAATACACCCAAGCAGCATGAGTACTTGATTTTATTGACAATTTTTTTCATAAAAAAAAACCCCTCAAGTTGACCAAACACCTATGTAATTGCATCTACCATATTTGTCAATGAAGACATCCTTTGATGGCCATATTTGGAGGTAGATCAAATTGTAGTTTAAATAACTACTTTTTCTATTTACTTTATTGTGCTTGCGCCCTGTACTATCTAAACTCCACAACTTTAAGAAAAATTGAAAAGTTTAATAAGGAAGATAGTTTTTTTTGGTTACCTATTTGTATTTGTTAAATTTCATGAACAAATTCTCATTAAAACTATTTTTTTTTATTCCTTTTGTCACAATTATAGAAATGTTTCAAGGCCTTGCAAATCAAAGTAATGTTTTGTTGGACAATTAAATTATTTATGTGCATTAATTCCACAACATAATGATAGATTAGAACACAAACTATCATTCACTAGAAGGAATCTTGCCCTTTGCAACTAAGAAAACAATGACTAGGAGGCTTCAATGACTTTATGAATGACTATATTCATATAATACAACTTTTAATTCTACATTGAAAAATAAACAATCATAAATGAGTTGCTTTTGTCATTGATGGATGATAATATTACATATTATGTGAACATATGTGAACTAGTAAATTTGTAAATTCATTAGTTCACATATTTTTTCATCCATAGGACATTCATGACAAAGGATAGAATGATGTGGACTTCTAGTTGTCATTTATATGATTATAAAATGACTATTGTTAAAAATGACATGACTTTTCAATGCAACTATCAAATGATTATATTTTGAACAATATTGGGTGAAAGCACAATTAAATATAACACAAAAAGTAGTTTGAGAAGTTGCAATCATTGTTTTCACATAAATGGAAGAAAGTAGGTTCGAAACCTTTTTAATAAATTATCATATATAATTAATGTGTAATGATTTCCTACCTCAAAATGATGAACCAAAGGAAGTTGGACATTTAGTATAACAACAAAAATGAAAAACTTTCATCCTGTGATTTGGGTTATATCTACACTTGTGTACTTTTTGCAATGAATACTAATTTGCATTTAACATATTACATCTATTTTAAAACATTGCCACAATTGCTTATTATTTGAAAGGGTGCTTAAGAATTTCAACTTTCATATAAATATACTTATAATTGATTACCACTTGAACAACACAAAATTGAATAATAAATCATTGATAAAAGGTTTTTGAAAACCCAATTATTTTTGGAATTATGTTTTAACTATCAAATATTGAAGTTAGAACCATCACTGTGACTTGAATACATACCATAATACCTCAATAGCTTCAACACTAATTATATTATTTTCAGAAAACTTTGATGTTGAATTTTTTTTTTTTAAATTCCAAGATTTACTTTTTCTATTATGAAAAGTATGGAATTTTCAAGAATATTTAATTTTCAAAATGAAAATTTCAATATTAATTAAGTATTACAAAAATCAAAGTTCCCAAGGTATTTAATAACCATGAAATTATTAATATGATGCCATAAGTTTGTTATTTCTTACCTCCATTTTAGTTTTCCTTTCAAAGCTGTTATTTATAACCTTTGCATGTTTTCAATATCTTCTTTCAAACAATTTGTGATGCAATTTTTAATGTTTTACCTTTTTATGGTTAATTTGAATATAAATAGTTTTGTGGAGGGAATATTAAAGAAACATCAATAAAATTTGTAGCACCAAATTGAATCCTAATATTTAGGAATGGAAAAGTTCTTGAAGTTAATGACATTTGGTGATACCACTAGGAATGTCACACCTCAAAATTTTAAGAGCCACCCAACTTTAGAACAACATAGGACTCACTTTTTAAAAAAAATTAATATACTTTTTACATTAATATATATATCATGTAAAATTTGAAATTCAACTGAATTTTTAAAAAATAACTTGAATATTCCAATGAGTGGTCAAGGAAATGTTTTAAAAAAATAACACTTAAGGTTCCTTTGTTCAAGAACACAAAAGGAATATGTTTTTTCACATTTTTTTGTGGTTTTTATTTTTTAGGAAGGCTTCAAATAGTTCATTTTTTTGTTTGTATAATAAATACTAGATTGAGATTAGCACAATTTTTTGAGCAATTTTTGAAGGTTAGGACTAGGAGGTCATGAAGGGCCATTGCATTTATATTTGCAAATTTGTAGTAATTAATTAATTAATTTTCAATCAACAATTTGAGCTATACCTTATGATTATAGTTGCCAAATCATTTTTTTTTAACAATGATCAACTTGACACTTAATGATAAAAGGTCAAAAATCTTGGAAAACTATGTAGGTGTTTACAATTTTTCATAATGTATATATGGATGGGAAACACAAAACCCATGTGGTGCAAGCCAATAATTTAACAATTTTTAAAAATTAAATAAAATAAATCCACCTTTCCCTGAATTTCGGGGAAGTGATTCCTAATGGTACCACCTTGGGGAGGTGGTTCCTAATGATATCCACCCAAGGATAGGTCTGCCCAATCTCATCAATATACACACATACTATACAAAGACATTTTGTGTCATTGTCTTCCTCTTGCTGCAACCCAACTGGGCATGAGTCATATTCATGATGAGCATAGTCAGATTTGAAAAAGTTGATCAGATTAATGTAAAATTGTTCATGTGGCCTGTACATGATCATTTGGTGTTTTCCTTGAAAGCTCAAGAAAATATATGATGAAATCTGCTAAATCACCTGCTACCATGAAATGTTTCAACTTAAATTAGAAACAGGCAGAACAGGTTATGATGCAGGTGGCATAGGAAACAGATTTCAGTTTGCAGCTTGTGAATGAAGTTAGCACTATAGTTTCCTAAATTCAATTGAAGCTATGCTTCATAGTTTCATGTATGGTCAAATGTCCACAATGAACAGTTTGAATACAGGACTACCTATGCATACTGGAGTGATCATGCACCTTAGATTCTTATGGCATTAAACTTGTCAACATCTACCCCTCCATGGCTTCTAACACTGATGCATTGATACTGACAGTAAACAGTGCCTAGGGGGAGACCCCATATGGTACCAAGTAAACCACTTCTTTGGATGTGCACAAATATGTCAAATCCACAAACAACCTGGTCAATCTTTTTGAACAATCTTTACACAACTGTGATCACTGTTATAAATGGCCCCCAAAGTTTTATACCACCTCCAATTAGTTAAGTCCCCTTTCTATTTACACCAAGCGAAATGGGACACACCCTCAACACTGATTTAGCGTGAAATCTCTTGTCCAGGCATGAGGGAAATGAATAACTACCAAATGAATCTGGAACAGAAAAAGGGCAATCACATGTAAAGATACACTGGACTGTCAGCACCTACAACATCTTCCCAAGTTGACTCCTTTTTGCTTCCAGGATCAGGGCCTCAACTTCAGGACGCAAAATCTGCTTACTGTATGCTTGAAGCTTGGCTACTGCATCTTGAAAACTTTCACACAAGAAGTATTTTTTCTGGAAACCATCTTTGTAGCTCATTTTTGGTAGCTTTGCAAATGGATCAAGCTCCATAAACTCGGGCATGACACCATCAGTGCCTGTTCTCATGTGCTTGAGCTCTCCAAAGCTTGAAAGCAGTCCAGCACCAAAGGCCTTGACTCCATCCTCCTCCTGCACTGTTCCAAATTCCACTGTGTACCAATAGAGCTTTGTCAAATGCCATATCTCCTTCTCGGAAACTCCAAGGGAGGCAGTGCCAATTATATAGGCAAGGTCGGCAAAGGTGCGATCTGCAAGCATGGGGATGTGACCCAGAATTTCATGGCAGATGTCTGGTTCAGGAGTGTACATAGGGTTGCTTCCATGACGGATATATTGTGTGGAATGGAAAGTGCGGAAGGCTAGCCCATTCAAGAAACTGCGAGGGTGTAACAAGCCTGCAACAGGCCTTACAGACCATCCGGTGGTACGCTGCAACACCTGCAACACAAGAATGAATCCACCCCAAAGCATCTTTTTCCAGTTGTTAAAAACCTGTTGCATACAGCATATTCTCCCATACACATGTGGAAAATTCAGCACATGGCATTCACCATCAACACTTGCAAATGTAATGTAACTCTGTCACTACAAGTCAAGTCACAAACAACTCACCCAACTCAATCAAATGTGCAAGACCTATGACAAAGGTTAATATAGATGAACCCTGAAGTTTGAACCTTAATTTAGCACAACCTATTAGTCTTTATCTAACTAACATAGTCACTACACCATTACTACCTCAGAAACTTTTTTAAACAGGTTAGGGAGTCTACCTCTGAAAGCTCTTGCAACTGAGGGATTCGATCTGGGGTGAAGTTGAAATGAGGGTAAGAATTGAGATACTCCTTGCAGGCATGGGTAGGATAAAGATCAGACAGAGCCTTGAGAGCATGCCCCCACACTTGTGTCTCTTCTGCTGAATACTCCACATTTGGAATGGGTTCACCCCTGCCATTCATGTTTACTTTAGAACAGCATACAACTTCTCACCCTTGAAAAAACCCCAAATTGTTTTTCTATGGTAATAGCAGCAACTGCCATGACAAAGGTTTGAAGTGTTTCAAAGTAGCTCATAGTTTCTTTAGAACAGCCTTTATTATTATTGGAGAAATTTCGCGAAAAAAGCGAAATTAAAAATAAAAATTCAAAAATGTTTTTTTGAAGGTTTTCAATCACCAGAAGTGAGAATAAAATAAAATAAAATCACTATCTCCCTATATTTGGTTTCCAGTGTGGAGCCAAATGTATAGAAGGATAATTAAAGATTTATACTTCATATTTGGTTTATAGCCAGATTTGGCTAAATCTTCCTAAGGACAATTGGCAGTTTTGCATTAGAACCAAACAGTTGTACTTGACTCCAAGTTCTATCATGTCCACAATTGAGTTGACTTTGAGAACATGAAAGAAAAAATATCAATGGTAAAATTCCCATAGTGTTATGATGATGGATACTAGTGATTACAAAGTGAATGAGAAAGCATTTGGAGAATTCACCCTAATCAAGCAACTATTGTGTGCTATAATCAGATATGAGAAGCATGGTATGGATGCTCACATAGTATGACTCTTAGCAAGGTCTGCAATATGACTCCTCCGTCTTTTGTATTCTGTATCCTTGTAACCCTAAAGTCAAAAGAGGTCACATAAGTTGATTGATTGCTTGACATGCAGGTGATGACAAAATTACTCAACAAAACTAGTTCCACTATGAAGGAAATTCCAGATGAAAAAATCTTACAGGGTGGTCTTCAGCCAGATTGGCGCCAAACCCCAGAATATGGTCTCCATTTGATATATCATGTATGGACCTTGGAATTGGAGGAAGTGGTGCAGTTGCCTCTGTATGCTGCTCTGCCATAGTTGCTGCAACATGGAGATCAAATCAACCTCCCATGTCAAAAACTTGTTCTTCCTCTTCATGTCAAATGATTAGCACATGGATCCCTTAGACTAGAAGCAAAACTTCACCTCAAACTCTGTGTTTCATAAAGTTTGGGTTGAAGCTAAATCTGGTTGCAATCCAAAACCACATCGTAATGAGATAACAAATCCATTGCAAGCTGTATAGACACACACCATATATCCCACTGGAAGTTCACTGCTCACTCTGGCAATAGATAACTTATGCATACTATTTCTCCTGATGACTGCATCTAGTGTCTCTGGGCATCTCAAAGTCAAAAGTGCGCAGCTCGATTTCCCTTGGGTTTGCGCAACATGGCACTCAAAATTTAATGATCAAAAGCTTTGCATCCAAGAAAAACTAGACTCAAATTCAGCATCATGTAAGCTTCCATGCAAGTGCAAGAACCTGAAGAAAGACAGGCCGAAATAGGCGGAGAGACATAATGAAACAAAATCTCAAGGAAATTAAAATTTGTAAGAAAACATCAAGCATCAGAGCATGCAATATGGGTACTGATCACTCACCCCTTGGTACTGGCGATCTCCATACCCTGCTTTTGACATTAGTCCCATCATACCTCTGCATAGGAGCCTTGAAGCTTGCTACATCGAGGAATAAACTGTGTTGTGAACCTCTTCCCCTACATAATCCATTAACCTTACAATCTGATGGACCTGATGAGTTAGCGTGGATTCCCGAAGCGATACTACACGAGTTAATTATGCTGGGAACGTGTTTCTGAACTTCGCTTATAGTCCCTGAATGAAATTGACAACACACCAAATCCATACCCACTTCGTCAAGGTGTTCAAACTCAAGAATATAAATTCAAGTGCGTCAAGTTTCGTCCGTGTCGTTGATTGTGTCCTTGACGACAAGAGCAAATTATTTACGAGCCTACAGAAATACTGTTGCACCGCCAACTTTCAGACTATAGGGATCATGAATCTATCTCGAGAAGTTAAACAGCTTTCTTCTGGTTGTAAATAATGCTTTCCCTCTTTGTCCAGCAACTTTGATCTAGATCTCTCCCCTGAATATCGAACTGACCACACAATCTTGAATTTTGGACTTGAACAACAAAACCAAAAGCTAAAAACAAGAACTGCAGCTCACGGGCTGTGTCTTGATCTAGAATTAGAATTGTGCATACGGACTTGCAGAGATCAACGAAGCCGGAACACGATCAAGAGAAAGGAATTATTGATGGGGAGTTATGAACAGGGAAACTGAGTACATAGGACTGATGAACAAGGCAAGTGGTTCTTGTAGTGGTGGCGGTTTGTGCATGTTTGTGGTTGCTCAAGGTGACACAGCAGCTTCTTGCCAACAGAGCAGGAGGCAGCAGGTGGGCACCACGCAAGCGTTCGGATTGAATTGAATTGAATCCTCTTGTACGTTTCTTCGTCGAGTTGCCCGTGAACGAGCTCCTCATTGATTCTTGGCTCCCTTAGATTGCGCGGGGCCGCTAAAATGACAGCGACTCGTGGCTTTTTTAGATTTAATAATTTTTTTAGAATACTAACGTACATATGCTTCAATCTCCAGGTGCAAATTCTAGAGTAAAGGTTACCGTCCACCTGCTGCTGCTGCTGCATTACACTGCCCGCACAGCAGAGCGCAGACAACATCCTGGAAGCCACTACCTAAAAGGCAGTTTATTTACGTCACTTTGCTGTAGGAATTGATTCGGCACTTGCCGTGGTGCTTGTGACTTCTTCGATTTCTTGCCGCTGAATCTTTGCCTGCTGCTCCTTCTTCTTCTCCTGTATTTCTGCTGAAGTTACTCCGGCTTCTTCCTAGACTACTTCTATAGCTCCGCCTCCATGTCATCTAACGAACCCTTGGTTTTGGTGGCCTTTCTTTAGGGTTTTGTTTTCCCAGGTGGGACAGACAGTCATCTGCTGGTTCCACTTTTGGTTTTGCCATGTTCCTTTTCTGATGTGACTTGATGGTTAGGAACACTGATTATGCCCTGAAACAGGCAATCGTGGAATCAGCCTTTTTTGTTTTGTGAGAAATTCGGTGCAAATGCCAAGAATAAAAATTAAAATGGAATATTTTATTTCATATTCCTATTTTGGGAAAACATTACCAAATTTCAGAAATTTTTTAAAGCTTTTTTTGCCATATTTCCACTTGCATTTTAGAGGGGAGTATTTTTCTTACCAGTTTTTTACATTTTGGACAGTGTAAAACATGTTGACATTTAATGTTAGATCTGTTTAGAGATGCTTGAATATTATGCAAAATCAGAAATTTGAAAAAATAAAAATAAACATCACCAGATAAAACCTCTTACCACATAATGATCCAATTTCTCACCTTACAAGGCTCCTAGCAATCCTATTGCACCCCTCACAAATTTACAAAGTTTCATAGGTTTGTACAAATTTCATGTAAAATTTGATTTTTATAAGTTCATACAAAAATTGTACAAATTTTGTGTTATAATTAATATGAATGATATTTGTACATATTCAATTTTTTAAATATTCAAATAGATGAAACTTGACATACTTTTTAAAATGTTCATATTTAATATACAAAAATTACATAATTTTATTCAAAATTACATCATGATAATTATATAAATTTAGTTAAAATATAAATTATGCATACTTCTCACATGAAGACATCACAAATAGAAAAGACATATCATTTATATATAAATAATATATCTATTTTTGTGTCATTTTTATAATTTGGAACCCACAAATTTTGCACAAACATGTTGTTTAAGAAATTTCACACAAATTCTATTGAAATGTTGCGATATTGTAAGTTTGTGATGCCATTCTATCATATTTGAAAAATGTCCTTGTGCATGGAGATGGGTCACACAATGCATTCATTCCCAGTGACCATAGTTTTCATATGTTTCCAAAATCAGAAGGTTTGATACCTAAGAAGAGGAATTTGTAGGTTAAGGACCAAGAAGGGAGCTGTCCTGGGAATGAGGGCCCAACATGAATTCCCAGAACAGTCCCCTCTCCAGGTCCTCTCATCTGGCATAAAAAACTAGTAGAATTTTCCTTAATAAATGGAAGGCTGTGATTCATTTGAGAGAAGTGGGCAACCTTATGCACACCACTCGGCACAAAAAGTGAGGTACCTTCTGCACAAAGTGCCATCCTATGTTGACACAGCGAGGGTCGGGTGCCCTCCACATACACAGCCACAGTGAACCAGCACCCACCAGTGCACAATCCACTAGATGCCCATTATTACTCAGGTATGGATGAACCTCAACTGAGTTAATATTTGGTTTTACCTTGGTAGCTAATTCTGAAGGAAATAGGTCTCACACATAGGTAGGTAGGAAGGAAAATAGGTAACTACTTGGTAAGTAGGTAGTAAGAAAAAGGCACTGAGCTAACCACCATGGTTGGCAACCATAAGGAACTGGAACACAACAGAAAGCTGTTTCCAGACCATTTATCATCCATCCTTCATGTTGCACTGGTGGGTGCTGATTCACTGTGGCCCACATACACCGCAAAAATCCTACCTATTCATTACGTGGTAGGTAAAGCCTGAGGGCAAGGACTTTATCAGAATATAGCCCACATAGGGTGCAAGCAGCCTTCACAATTTTCATAAAGCCCACAGATGCACTTCATGAAAAAGCTTCACCGTTGGGGGTGAAAAGCGTGAGCAACTCACCAATCACATGGGGGCCTCTTCTAGGGAAAATGCCTCCCTTTGAGTGAAGATGAGCTTGGAATCTTCCAAATAATAAGGGGTTCTTCATGGGTTTAGGTCTAGTGAAGTAATAAAAGAAGATAAAGAGAAAAATATGTAACATCAAGTTTTTTTCTAGAATGTGGAATGTTTTTCAGAATTCCCAATACCCTAAGGATGTAATTGTTCACCTGCAGGATTTATTTTAAAAATGGATTTCCATTTCTCCATCTTTGAAACTACATCATATAACATAACCTTCAAAAACACACTACAAAAGTCCCAACAAGTCTTTATATGGGCCTAAGCACACATCCAGTAATTGTAAAATTGGATAAATTGTGACCAGTGTTGGGTGGTTTAGAGATGGCACCAAATAATCAGTGGTTATCAGGGTGGTTCTTTAAGATATATGTTTGTGGTACTCAAAAATCAAATAAACAATTCTGATATACAACTATGGTTCTCAAAAAATTCTAAGAACTGATTCTGATATATAATCACAATTCTGCACTGGTCAAATAACCGTCTGTAAAACTGCTGGTTATTTCATGAAACCTCTTAAATTTTCAGATTTTTCAGACAACCAGAAACGGAGGCTGTTTGATTTCTAAATTTTCAAGAAACCGGGACCAGAGGTTTCTAACTATAAAACCAATTATCCACCCAACACTGGCTATAACTTGTGACATCCCTTGTAGCCAAGTTTACCTTGGACATGATCAACTACTAAGACCTCAATAGGCCTTTACATCATAAGGCACAATGTGTGTGATGATGTTTGTGTTTGCAAGACATGGCAACTAACCTTAGACCTTTTGACACCTGGCATGGCATGTTGAGGACAACTTCTTTAATGACGTTAGTTAGAAGGTCTTATGTAATTGAAAATTTATGATCAACCTCCAAAGCAACAAGGTGTGGTGCATATGATGACCTTGCTATATAGCTAAATGTATCAATAATAAAGTTACATCAAATCAATTATCTAGTGTTCAACCAAATTGAAATATGGAATGCTATGGTTTGTTAAGTCATCTCATGGGAAATCTTTATACAGGTATTGACAACCAAACTTCAACTGTTGATTTGACATTTCTAGAAAGGCATTGTGAAAGATTTGTGATGGATTGTTAAACACACAATTCCAGTCATTTCCTATGGATATCATCTGACCATAAATGATTTGGTTGGTTTCATTCACGTTGGTTGCAAGTATCATTTTCTACTAGCTTTTGGAATTATCTTTAGATTTCCCAAGATGGTCCCAAAGGATATAACAATAATGGGGGAATTACATGAAGTTCTTAAATATGTCCTCACTTGTGGCAAACAATACAATGTTTTCACTACAAATGAGATTGTTGGGCCCATTAAGTTTGAATGCAAAGTATGGATATCCGTAGTTGCAAAGCATGATTGCAAATGATTAGACTGATGGTTTTGGGAGATGATTTTCTATTTTGAATGCTGTCAATAATATTAGTTATCTTGCTGTCAAAATATAATGCTTCATAGAAAATATAACATATAGAACTATGAGACATGTCATGCGCTCAAACCACATTGCCCTCTGTAAAGCTTTGTGAAAACAGCTTCTCAAACGAAGGATGTCCATATCCTCAAACCATGCAAGGAATTTAATGTAAATGTAGATTTTTTTGTTATATGTGACGATAGTATTGTTCCCATTGAATAAGATACTAATTTATTTATTTTTGTAAATCCATTAATTATTTTCACCACATTTTTGGAAATTGATAACTTGCTTGTGGTGTGAAGCATTATTAAATTTTGATGGTATTTGTTATGTAATTTGTGATACCATAGTCACCGTGGTAAAACAATGGAAAACATTTTCTACATATACAACATAAATATAAGTATATTACCTATAATATAATAATACCTTTTGAGTCCTTACTTGACACTGGTGTATTTCCAAGAACTAGTAAGGTTTCACAACGTGGATATTAATGTTTTAAAACCCCATGTGATTATAAATTGGGAGTACTTGTTTTGGCCAAACAATCTGCTATGAAAATTGAGATGCTATTAGGAATGTCTTAGGGAACGCATTTTGAACTTGGGAATCTAATGGGAACATAGTGAGAAAAATACCAAAATCCCCCCCCCCCAAAACCTAAAAAGGAAAAACCTAAGCCCCCTTGATTTTTCCATTGGTTTGCGTAGAATTTCTATTTAAAAAACGGTTTGTCACCATTTTCAACATAGACTAATAACTCCATTATATACTAGGGGTAGTTATTGTGATTTATATTAATTAGTTGGGGGTTCATTACAAGTTCAGATTTTTTTTTGCAATCAGCCTCTTTCATTGGCCCAAAAAAAGTCCTAAAACTCTCAAAACCCCTAATATTGAAGTATTCACTCCACATATAAGTCCCACTATTTGCCCATTTAGGTTCCAAGAGGACAATGCTGTGCAAAGCATATGTGACAAAGTGATGTGCTATTGACCATATGTTAGGGAACTCAACGGGAACTTGGGAACATGTTGAGAACCCACTGAGAACTCAATGTGAACACAGTGAGAACTTGGTTGGACCACATTGGGAATAACAAAAACCCCAAAAATTCCACAGCCCCCGCCTGCCCCCCCCCCACTCTCCCCAAAAGGGGAAAACTGTTCCTATTGTGTGCATCTGCAAATTTCTCTTTGTCTGAGCAGAATTTCTACTCCAAACGATGTTCATCACCTATTCTGGCCTAGGCTAATGGCAGGGCATAAATTGTGGAACTATGGTAGTGTCTTTATTTGTTGCTCTAAAGGCAATCTTACAGTGATCATACAATGATAATATGATGCGTAGTTTCTCTCATATGAATTGTTTTTGGATTTTTTAAGTAAGATGATCTGGCCAGAGTATCCACCCACAGCAATAAAATGACCTGGACAATATAGTTTGGATGAACTATGTGCCCAAAACTCTGCCCCTGCCATTAGCCCAGGCCAAAAATGGTGACTAACAGTATTGGAAATTGAAATTTCATGCAGCCAATGGGAAGGCTCAGTATGCACTCAAGAATGATCCAGTTTTTTTCTTTTAGGGGAGGGGGGGAGGGCAGTGATTTTTTGTTTTTTCCCTTGTTCCCATGAAGTTTCGAAAGTGTTCCCAGATCATTCCCAATTTGTTCCCAATAGCACCTGGGTTTTATCCCCTAAGTTCAACTCCCCTGTATATAAACTAAAAAGGTGAAAGGGTGCACATCTATTTCTATTTTGCAACCGGGGTCCAAAGAGGTGCTTCTATTGGGGGCATGCCCAATGTTCCAAAAAATTTGCTGATGGGCCAATCAATATGGCTCCTTTAAAATAAAAAAGAAAGTTGTGAGCACATCCAAGATCAAATTAATATGAATCACACTATATCTAGTAGTTAGTGTAGTAGTTAAATAGTTTGAAACTCAAATTAGATGTGTAAATTTTGTAACATTACAGGGCCCTCCAAAACGGCCAAGTAATGCAATACCTGGTCTTTGGGCTAACCATACGATTGGCCCAGGTGGTGAGATTTAAATGGTTTCAGTTTATACTGTCCAGTTTTTTATGTTTATGTATGGGGTTGAGGGAATAATTAACACCTTATATTGAAAGTGGTAATTACTAATCACAGATAGAGTGCATTTTTTTAACAATAAATTTGTATTAGAGCTACGGTGAGGATCATCCATAAAGAAGTTTATAAGCAAAACAATACAAACATCCTTTTATATTCTTGACTACGCAATGAAAAATGATATAAATTTTGGGCAGTTTTCCTGATTTTTTTTTGAAATTTGAGAACAGATAACCCTCAAAATCAACTGTTTTCTGAGTATTTTACAAAACATTCACCCATTAAAAAACCTCTCTAATAGAGGCTCAAATAAGGGGTGTGAATAGAGATACTTTAAGATAAATAAGACCCATATACAAAAACTTCATTGAGGTCATTGCCAACCTATGTTTTCAAAATGAGAGGCCTAGGATTAACTCTTAACCAGTGGTAGGACAACCTTAATTGGATAAGTAGGGTACTTATTCATACAATATGGTAGTATATTGTGACTCATATTAATTAGTTGGACCGTCAAAGTTCTTTTATTTTCTTTCTTTTATGGTGGGCATCTTTGATTGGCCCATCTCAAAAAAAGAAAAAACCTTTTGACAGTCCTAAAATAAATATATGTTGCAATCTTCTCCTTTGGGCTGGTTATATAAGTTAAAAGAGTAAAACTTAGGGCAAAGCATATGGGATTATGTGAGGAGTTAATGTGAACACAGTAGGAACTTCATAGGAACACTTTGAAAACAACAGCGATGATTCAACCAAAACTGAAAAAACAATCGCCAAATTTATATACATGGTTCAAGTATGTAGCCAAAAATATAAAAGGATACTATTAAAAATCTACTTTCATATTTGGCTTGTAGCCAATTTTAGTTAATGTTTTCATGTGAATCATTGCCACTTTGGCTAAATCAAAATTTTGACCAAAAAAAGACATGGCAAGAATGTAGCGTTTTGGAATTTTCTTCTTAAAAAATAGTGTTCTCTTTGTTGCAAACTTATTTATTGGTGTAACTAAGGCTAAAAAGGTGTAAAGTCTATTTTAGTTTTATTGCAAGCTTCATCAATGACCCAACAAAAAAAATATGGTGTATAATTTGATGAAAACCTAACAAACGTTAATAAAACAAAACATCCAAAAAAGGGGGGAAAAAAAGGTACAAGATTGAAAAAACCCAGGGCCAAGCAAAAAGAAGGAACCACCAATGAGGGCACATTGCAAGGGAAACATGAACAAATCAAATACTCAAATCCCCCCCCTCCCCCCACACCATAAAGAACATATTAGATAAGGAGAGGGGAAGAACACTTGAAAAGACATTTAGCCTATAAGAACCTTCACCTGTAGCAACAACACTTTGAAAATAAAGGCTCCTTAAGCTCATTTCAATGCCACCGACACCTTCTGCCTATAAAATCAACACAAAATTGAAAGAAGAGAGCTTCTAGAGCCTTTTGTGCTCCATGCCATGTTGGCACATTAATGAAAAAAATCATCATGTTGTTAATGCAAACACCTCAAGACCTTTATGGCTAGCAAGAAAAATTAGTTCGTTGGGTATCAATCACAATAAAAGTTATCTTTGGCTTAAATTACAACTATAACAAGATAAAGCTACATGTGAAACCAAATCTATTCAAATGGGGTTAATGATGATGTCAACCAACATTTGGACACCATCCATTGAATCCATAATGTCGATCCACCAACATGTAAATTGAAGAGTAGGTGGCAAAAGAACATGGGTTTGTTCACAAAGAATGTGAAAACCCGCATCCCTCATGATAAACACAAAGGCATCCCACACAATATCATGGGAAGCTATCTTCTCCCCACCATGGGACAATGAAGAAAGTGGATCCCCATAAGGTTCAAAAGTTGACCACAAATGCAATGTGACAAACAAGGGTTAAGGGGCAGGGGAGGCCCAACCAAAATGCACAATGCAATGGACAAAGCTTTTAAAGTCAATAAAAAAAAGGGATCATTGGGTGAACATACAACCACACACCCGCACTTTGCCTTGCACAAGATCTCACACATGTTCAATGCAAATCAAAAATGATGTTAGAAAAATAATGGTCAAGCAATCTTTTTGAAATAATCTTTTGAAATTAATTGGTTTTTCACTCTTTAACTATTCACAAGGGGCAACACACCACCACCACTGGGGGAAGAATATCATGTGCCAACCTCAAATGGGCCTATAAAGATAATGAACCTGAGCTGTTCATTCCTATCACCTATACTTTAAAAAAAAATTAAAGTTCAACAAGAACTTAGAGGCAATGACAAGGGCAACAAGAACCCAACTCCCTAAATGGGCCACTAGAGCAATGCCTTCTACAAAAATGAGGCCTAACCCTCCACTAGAAATGGGTAGACAAACTTGTGATTGAACTAAAGGAGCCTAAAGGCACTCAAAAGAACCTAGGCCCAAAAGCCTTTCAAAATTTCCCAACATAATTGAATTGAAAGTGGCAAGCTAACCTCAAAAACTTGAAAAAAAATAAAAATAATGAAAAAGATAAGAAAGCCTTTGAACAAAACACTGAAAAGGGATTTTAAAGGGTACTTGAACATCCTTTAACCTTGGAAGCAAATCAACATGATGAACATTTTCATCCAAAACCTCTTGCAAAAAGGATGAAAAAAAAGAATTAGAACCAAATGGGATGCCGAAGATCTTAATGACATTGAAAAGGTAACAAAAACTAGTTGGGAGGGTGAATTTAGTAGGCAAGCCAAAAGGGGCCTAGGTAAAAAATGGTAAAGTAGACAATTGGTGATCACAAAAAATGACAAGTAGGCTTTGATGTCGCAACCCCACTTTGGACTAAGTGTGAGGATGAAACTCACACTCCCAAAAGTGGGGACTTGGAGTCCTCCGAGATTCCCAAAAACTCAGAGCTCGATTGCAGGGGTCAAACACCTCGCATTGGGGTGTTCTTTATATCAATGTAAAGGTCTTGAAGTGTAGATGTCCAAAATGGCCTCGCATGAGCCATTTGGACATCTGCAAACCAAGTTATGGGCAAAAGAAGGGTCGGGAGTCAAATTGGCAATTTGACTCCCGACCACTAAAAGTCGGGAATCGACCTCTTTCCGACGCTTGCAGATAGAGTGCGATGGAGCATTGAAAAGCTCTCAAGGAGAGCTACAATTTTAGTTCAGACCTCACTCCAATCGGAGGTTGGAGCCAGGAGATATGAGTGTCCAAAGTCTCGGGAGTCCAACCCGGGACAGTTTCGGGACTCCTCCTTGGGAGTCCCGAGAAAAAGTGCCATTCGGATGTGGCTTCTGCAGAGTAACGCAGAGAATACTATATGGGGGAAGGTGGTGGCTTCCCCCGAGTCCAGGCCGTGGTGAGTCAAGTGAGTCCAAGGTCGCCCGTGGCTTGTCCCAACACCAAATGGATGCAAAATGAGTTCTAACCAACTTGGGGTTGGTTTTGGATGCAGGACCGTGTAACAACATAATTGTCCCTCTTCCTAGTCTAATCCTAGGACTTCTAACACGCCCCTCTTACCACCTTTAGTGCTGGAAGTCGAGAGCGGCCCCCAAGTTCCAACTTTCCGCAACTCAACATAGTTAGACCCTCAAGTGGGTCTAACAAGGAACTTAGGAGCGCATCATTTGATGTATTGAAAGTAAAAATATTATTTTATTTTTGATTAGTATAAGGATTTTTTTTCCTTTATTATAATAAAGTTCAAGATCCACATTTTAATATGCATTTAAATAGATTTGAAAAAAATGAACCTACTTAAATAGATGTTTAGGTTTTACAAAATTGGTTGTAAGTAGATCAAATATTGATTTTTTTCTACTTTGAAGTTAATAGAGACTTAAAATATACTTATGTGCTATCAAATTGTACATGTTTTAGTCATAATATATCAATCTTTTTATGTAGAAGTTAATTTGAACACCATATTGACTAGTTAGTTTCAAACATACTTGTTACCTACTTTTATTATACAAAAGTTATTGAAATTTTGTATTCAATTTACCACAACCACAATGGAGGTCCTGATGGTTTTATATTTCTACTTACAAAGCTTTTTCTATCTACTTTTTTATGTGTACGTCAAAAGTTGCCTCAATTATACATTGGATTTTAGATAGACTACTTTCTTGGTATACTTCACCATGCTTTTGCCCATCCAAGTCAAACACTTGCGAAACAAAACAACCAACCCCACAAAAACCAACTGGGAGATAAAATGATCAAAGATAAAGGGGACAACATAGGTAGGGTTGAAAATATAGGTGTCATTAGTTAAAGAAAAAAAAAACATGAAGGAAAAACGTTTGAAAAATAACACAAAAATGAATGAGTGCAAAAAGAGGCCTAATAATGCGATCATCATGACACATGCCCATAAATGAAAGAATGATAAACAAATCTCCTAAAGGAGAATGATGACTAAAAAACAAAGGTAATTTAAAGGCATAAAAAGAACAAACAAAGGGAAAAAGTTGAAACAACTGGCCTTTTGTTGTTTAAAGTTTTTGAAAGATGGCCTTATGTGAAATGGTGTTGAAAGTGTTTGCTACATCCACTTAAAACACCACCTAATAAAGGTGGACATCCAAAATAACTCAAATACTAAAAATGGGCTAATAGGAACCAATGGCAACCTCATGAGTCACTATGACTAGTCCTGAAAAGATGATGTGGCAACACATGATTGGATGAAAAGTCCTAAAGTAGTGCTAAACAACAATGCTTAAACAATTTTTTTACACTATTTCATTGTGCTAAAAAACACTGGTTACAAGCTTAAAAATGTGTTGAAAGATATTATATATTTATTGGATTACCTTTCAAACTTTACTAGATGTTAAATTAATATATTAAAAAAGGCTTCGCATAAGTACAACATATACCTTAAACATGAACTTAGTTTATGAGACGTATGAATGTCAAAACTATTAACTAGTTACGCCAAAATTGGCCCCTATTAACTTGGTTTTACCCCATGGACCATTGCTTCACAACCACCTTAACTACCACACCAAACTAATGTGACAACATGTGAGAAGAATACTTGTCATGAAATTGTAGACATAAAATCCTTACTAACTAGCCGAAGAAGCACCTCACCATATACAATTGGCCTAATGCCACTTGAGGGCTTGGCCAAAGCCAAAAGCCTAATAGCACCAAAAATGTGAGCCATGGATTATGAAATGTGGCCAATGGCCACATGGGAACTCAATTGATGATGTTGAATGAAACCAGTAACCAAATCCTTAAGGTTGAAACAATTTTGAAAATGTTCAAAGATCATGCTAAACGAACTACATGTTAACATATGGGACATGCCCAAGCAAGTTGACCTTAAAGAATGCATAGAAAGCTCCACATCTATGTTCAATTGAAAGTCCATCAAAGAGTCCAAGCAAGGGGAATCCGAATTTGAAAGATGTAGGGCTTACAATGCATAAATTGTCTTTGATGATGATGGAACCGAAGCAAAAAGGACAAGAGCCTTAGTCACATGCATAAATTCCCTAGCATGCTCAAGGGCTAAACTCCTTCCTAACCAATGTAGAAGGGGTGCAATAGGAGCAAAAACTAGAAGAGGCAAGGTTGCCAACTAAGCCTAGTCCAAAAACAAAGTTACTAGAAACACAAACATTTGAAAAAAATGTTTTGCATAAAGTTCCTCTTAATCCCTAGACACAAATGGTCAAAAGAACGCCCTAATCTCCCTATGCCCAATTACTCCATCACAAGGGGGAAAAATAATACACCACTTAGGGAATAGTAAGATTAGGTGCCAAGTAGTCACATCAAACAAATCTTGAACAAGCTAGTCTGAAGGAAGGTGAAATCTAACTTGCACCTTTCAACACAAAACAAAAAGAATGCACACACAAAGTTGATGTCAAAGGAGACCCAAATGAAAGGAATTAAGGGGATCTGGTGTTAAAATCCAAACCAAAATTGTCAAAAGGGAAAAGGGTTAGAAGTGTGGTTGAAAAGTTGAGGGCACTATTGAAGTGTAAAGTTTGAAAAACTTGACAATGTTTCTAATGACAAGCCATGCCATGCTACAAAAACAAAATGCCATAGCCAGAATAAGAAATGTCACATTGAATTCACTCCTACTCCAATGAATGAAAAAAAGACTGCCCAACTATTCGGACAAAACAATATATGCACATTTTCAAACATGTCTTTAACTTTATTTCCTAGGTTAGTGAGCAAAGTGTTATCTAACCCCCATTGAGCACTGTCTAGCGCCTTTTCTAGGCCTAACACTACAACCTTATGGAGAAATATGTGGTTTTGCCACAACATTTGACTTTGTGACTAAAGAAGTTATTACATATAGTAAAGGATGTCATGGACGAAATGAAACTTTCCATCCATCCATCCGTCCATTCGTCCCGTCATCCATACATGGATGGCATCATACAAGGAAGAAAACATGGCATAAATAAATAACTCGTCCTTCTGCGCATGTGTCGTTGTCTAGGAAAACCATGTCTGGCCCTAGGGGGGTTTGATATCAATATCAGACCAAAAGGGCCAAATACACCCTGACGTGCACCTAGAACACCTAAAAATTGTCACTATTAAAAGCGTTGGCAAAAATAGCCATTGCAACTGCCATCTTGGCACCAATAGCCAAGGCAACCTTCCACAACACCCATGGGTCCTTTTTTTTTTCAAAAGAAAAAAATTCCCTCTAGGACCACCCTTTGTTTGACCTCCCATGTGAAGAATTTTTTTTAAAAAACTTTTAAAAAAAGGTCTCATAGGTGTTGGTTGTGGAGGTTGCCTTGGCTATGGGGGCAAGTGGCAGTAGTTGCCATGGCTATTGTGGCCAGGGCATTTAATAGTGGTGACCCAAACTATGTTTACCCTTCATGTAAGGTAAATTTTTGAGAACATGCCCAAGGGTAACCACTTAGAAGTATTTAGCACATCTAGTGTGCATTGTTTAATTTCTGCCCCCTTCCCACTAATGAACCTCAAAAATTGGACTTTGCAAAGTCATTGATGGTGCACTCACACTTGATGCTCAGTTAGTGTTAAATGAAAATCTAGGTGAAATCCTAGGTGGCACCCAATGTCAAATGGGTGATAGCATAATGCTAAGTGAATGTTAGCTTAACATAAAATCTTCATGGTAAATAAGTTTAATCCTAAATGACTAGCATGTTGTTAAGGGATTCAACACTAGAGTCCCTAACACCATGTGTGAATGCACCTTGACAACCCTACCTATTTAAACAATGAAACTATGGTACTACCTTTTCAGGTTCGACATTAATGTGTTGAATAATTAATATAATTTGAAGATTCCTATTGGGCGCTTGAGTTTTTTATTTTGAAAATTTTGGCACATAAGGATTAAATTCAATAACAATATTAATGTTTTCATCAATTTGTAGTTGTAATTTTGTAATATGTACAATCAAACACACACACCTGTGCATTAGGTGCAGGGTTCAAACTAGTTTGAACCCTGTGCCTAATGCACAAGTGTGTTATTTCAACAATGTTTGGTTCATGTTTTAGTTTTTTTTTTAAAAATTTGATCTTTTTTTTTTAATGTGTTTTCTGTTTTTATTATTATTTTGTATAATAAAAATAAAGTGTTTCTTTTTCACTTTTGTATTTTTGTTTATTTAGATGCAAGTTTGAAATTTGGAGAAAGAAGACACACCTCATTCTTTTTCAAGTAGGGTTTTTCTTCATTATTATAAGTTTTATTTTTTCTTGTTTTTTACTCTTTATTTGGTTTCTTCTTTTTTGTAATTTTTTTTTCTTTTAATTTTTTTTACTGTATTTCCTTTCCTTGTTTCATTTGTTTCCATTCCTTTTTCTTTTTTTTTGTGTTTTTCCTTTTTTTTTGTTTATGTTTTTTTCATGTTTTAATTTATTCTATTTTTATTTTGTCTATCTTCATTATTTTTCTATTTTTATGTGTTTATTTTTTTTTATTTTTTTATTTTTTCTTTTTTTAAAAAATAGTTTTTTAATATGTTTTATAATTTAAATAATTTAAAAAAACTTTTGTATTTTTGTTTGATTAATTGCAGGTTTGAAGTTTGGAAAAAGAAGATAAACCTCATTTTTTTTTCAAGTATGGTTTTTTTTCTCTTTCTTTTGCTCTCTATTTTGTTCTTGTTTGTTGTCATCTATTTTTTAATTTTCTTTTAAGATTATTTTACTGTATTTCCCTTGTATGTTTCATGTTTAAATATATTTATTTTTTATGTTTTCATTTTTTTTCTATTTTTAAGTGTTTTAAAAAAGTTTCTAATTACTAAAGTGTTTTTCTGTTTTTATTTTTTTCTAGTTTTTTCCCTTTTTAAAAAATATATTTGTTCCATTTTATTTTATTTTGTT
>Ga0209208_10001939_pt1 | contig 29603 bp, 19 predicted proteins | sample S1TSphfallax_3_FD_187694 | JGI IMG/M metagenome (GOLD analysis project Ga0209208, IMG submission 187694) | Host-associated microbial communities from peat moss isolated from Minnesota, USA - S1T2_Fd - Sphagnum fallax MG (SPAdes) (version 2) | ecosystem: Host-associated > Plants > Peat moss >...
TTGGCCTTCCTCTATTGATCAGAAATTGTTTAGTGCTTTGAATGCATGACTCTATCCTTGTTTTTATCTTGAATGTGGCAGTTGTTTGGGTTGTCATTCAGAATGAGGATATTGTAAGAATTGGGATATGTCCAATGGGCATGCAACATCTTGTGATGTTTGCAGTTGACTCCTGTGTATGTGCCTGTTAACAGGGAGCAACGTCCACAATGTTAATATACTGGTATAATTTGACTACTACACATCTGGAATGTGTCATACAAGGTAACTACACCGATAATGAATTTTTCTCGGCCTGGTTTTCAAGCGGGGGAGTAGATGCGAAGGTGTTGGCCACAGACTTGGTGAATTTCCCAACACATCTAATACAGTGCGGAGGTGACAGCTATAATTTTGCAATGACAGGTGTCCCATATCATTTAGCATGGGCTTGAACATGTCTTCTAATCACAGCTTCTCCACAAATTCTCAAACCCAGAACCGCAAAGGTAGTTCAAGCTGCAAGTGTGTCTACAATGGCTACACACTTCTCCATGGAAGATATTTGAATTACTGCACTAGGCCTTGTGTCAAGGAATATAGCATAGCTCAGATGTTATTAAAGAAGACTTGGGTAGGGGCTCTAGTTATGATGGAAGGAAATTTTGCCTGATGAAGTGACAGATTGTCACTCCAAAACAGAAAACCTGAATAACAACATACAATGATCATAGATGTGGCAAAGAGATTGTAGAATTCGTATTTCACCAATCTACCATGAATTTAAAAAGGATGTAGACCTTGACATTACCACAATTGAGTGTTGAATGACAGGGCATTCACAAGATAACCATTTTTCGATCACAAATGCCGAAAATGCTCTTAGCATTTGCAGCAGGAAACGCGACAGCAACTCCGTAAAAAATGCAAGTAGTGTGTGCACTCCTCCTCCATATTGTTGTGGATCATCAGGGAGGATTGTTGTGGATCATCAGGGAGGAAATTCGTGAGTCGAGGCTTCTGTTGTCATAACAAGAGAAAGAAAAAGGAGGAGGCTCAAAAAACCACCCATGAAGAAGCCTACATCTGCCTAGGGGCCCAACCGGATCTCCGGGCGTGTGCTTGGCTTATGGGAGCAGCTGGTGGGAGAAGCTTTGTGAGCGCAGGAGGCAAGGGAGAGCTTCGAGATAGGTAGTAGTAGACGGAGCGACTACACTCGCTCATTGTACACGATACCATGTTCTTTTTAGACCGGACGAACGTCGAGTCCATTCTGCAAGCAGCGAGAGACATTGATCATGAAATCATTCAAGTTGCACAAATCAGTAAGTCTTCCTCGGGACGCTCAAGATTTCATTTTTTCTTTAGAGATGTCGTGCAAGTAAAACCTCTTCACTACGGATGTCAAATTGTTGTCGAGCTCAGCCAGGTAAAACACACTAGAAACCTCACTAGCGATTGTATTTCAGAGAGAGAAAGAGAGATCGTGCGACGAAATTGCATAGTTTTTGGGGCACAGAATTGCCGGATGGGTCCATAGCCAACCTGTAGAAACTTTCTACAAGCATTTCCAATAGAAGATTTATTATTAGAAGGCAATGCCATCCCTGAAAGAGAAAGTGACTTCTGTCTTTGAATTATGGATAGAATGCTTGGTGTGGATGGATTATAGCAAAACTTGTGCCACAATTTCTTTTGATTTTTGTGTACAAAGGTTCTCTTGTACTTGTAGAACAAGCAAATTGCAGCAAGGATGAAAGCTCTTTTAGCTCTTTCATCTAGAAATCAAAGTTCAGAATGATTGTAGGTTGAATGGATTTTTTTTGGAGGAACTGACTATGCCTGTGAGTTGCTTGTTTGCTTTCTATTGGTAGTGCACGAGTATGCCTTCACATTGGTGCATTAGCTGGATCTAATGAGTGAGGGACGATGTGTTGAAGATGAAAACAAGATTGTCCTCATACATATCGGTGAGGAAGCGCTAATTTGCGGAAGGTGCACACTACAAACCTTTGATGTAATCTTTTGTTGCAACAAAGTGATGAAATGATGTCTAGAGCTGCATTTCCAGTGCATTTGATACAGATGAAATTGTTTTTATGTGTTTTCCTGGGTAGAAAAAGTGCAGCAAAGAGAAGGACAGAAGCTTGACCGAACAGACAACATTCAAGTCATCTATGACTACTACAAGAAGTACCAGAAGAGGCTTCATATTGCAAATCTTGAGGAAGAGGAGGAGAGGTAGTGGCAGCAAGAGAATACTTATTCTGGTGGCATGCCAAAATTGTATTATAGTTATTTTTTGTGGTCTTTGTCTTCCTCTTCGTCTTTCAGTCTGTTTCTGGTTTCTCCTCCTATTTGTCTCTTCAGCCTCAGACTACAGTTTGTTGTCATTGTTGCTGGCATGGCATTTCTTTCTGAATCCACAACTCAATTGAACAAAATGTGTTGTTGGCATCTGCTTTTTCATAGAGAAGTGTTTTGATGTTGTAGACAAGAGTGGAGATCAGAGAGGCTGATTAGAGCACATGAGATCTCCAAAATGTTTCAAGATGTCATTCAGACTCTTTGGAGTGATGCTAATTCTGCTTAGGTTGCTAAGCTTGGTTTGGCTTTTGTAAGTTTATCTATGACTATATAGCTCCCAAGTGCCATCCAGCAGATTCAAGATAAAGATTGAGGAAGAGACTATGATAAAAACATGTTGATCTTCATTGTGTGAATTTGGCGTACAAGATTCAGCATTTATGGTTTTGCACTGTGGAATCCTCTGTAAGACTGCAGGATTTTGGATGTGCAGGTGTGGGGTGTGTCTTTTGTGTCTTAGCAGCAACATGGGTCTGAAGTGGAAATTATTGTTTTAACAGGGGAAGGAGATATTTGAGGAAGATGCAAAGAAGATTAGTAAGCACCAAGCTTACAACATCTTGCCAATGGAAGAAGATGGTGTCTCCAATCCTTTCAATTATTTTTCTAGTTGAGGTAGCAACTCTTCAATCTTGCAGTATCCATTTTCTTGCAAGATCTGTAGCTACACTAATAAAAAAATGAGCCAAGGTGGTGGACTTGTTGTGAAGTTTTTGTTTTTGGCAAGAAGATTTTGCGTACATGTTTCCATGATGATGAGGACTGATTGGGATCTTTGGATTGTTCTGAATAGGTGATAGGTGCCATGAAAGGCTTACTATATACCGAAGGCTCACCAAGGTGTCCATATGACTATATCATGCTTGAGAACAGGAACTTGGATGTCTTTGATTTCCTACATTATGCGTTCTGTTTCCAGGTACAAATGTTTCCACTAAACTGGGATTGACATAGTAGCAACTAGCAACAGAGTTGTCTACCAAAGTGGTAATTTTCAGTATAAGATGGTTTTGAATATCAGGTATTTAGCTACTGGGGAACATGTGATCTGCTTCTTTGTGAATGTATTTGAAGAATAAGAGGGTTCAAGGTTTGGGATCATTGCTATGCTATGATGTTCTGCTCCTGTGAGGAACTTGTGACTATTTTGAACTCCAATGCTGAAGGCAAGAATGAAGGTCATATACTTGCACACATAGATTGAGGGATTATATTTTGAGCAGCACCAAACTCCTCAAGCTCAATCTGTATATTCACATATCTTATTATGTCCATAGAAAGACAATGTGGCAAATTAGTGAGAACATCTCATCTTACTATTGGCAAGTTCACAATCAGACAGGGGTGTACTCCATGATGGTGGGTGCATAGAGGTACTTTGGCTTGTCGGGTTTTTTGTTCCAGAGAATTTTTCCTTGCTAATTTTGTGGTGATTTTGCCAAAAGGGAGAGTGTTGAAGTTGCAGGTTATAGTAGTGTTGTTGCCATATGGTGACATATATACATTTCTAGATGGAATTTGTTCAAGATGCCTTTCATTTCATTTATTCTTTAAGAGCTAATGTCTTGGCAGTTAAGGTGCTGTGAGATTGAAGCATGTTTTGTGCTTTGGATTTTAGGTTCTTGCTGTCAATGAGCTGTTAATGTTGATGATGGCTATGAACGGGTTCTTGGAAATTACATGCGGTGGGGTGACTTTGTGTTGAAGGAGCCCAAGCCTAAGAAGACCTAATACATTAATATCTCCTCCCCTCCCATTGCACTCAGTCTTGTTGTGTAAGTTTTGGTTTTGCTAGAACCAACTAAATGGTGAACCTTCTAAAGTGTTGTTGTGGGCAGTTCTTGGCAATCTCTGTGAGATATATTACCTTCTCCCTTGAGAGCTAATTCTATAAACCTACATGAAGACTAGGAAGTTGGCAGAGCTATTGTAGAGTGCTACAGCCCAAGAGATTTAACACTACAGTTGGGGTTTTCCTGATCTTCAGTTTTTGCAAGGTGCAGGGATGCCACACAGCAAGAAAAGATTTATTTGATTGCTCTGCATCTTTTAACATGGGGAGAGGCAGCAAATCTTCAGTTCATGCCAGAGTGCTTGTGTTAGATCTTCCACCATGTAAGTCTTCTTCTCATGTTATTGTAGATGTGAAGATCTTGGCTGCATGAGTGAAAAAAACCATAGCAGGAATTTTATTAGCATCATGCAAATGTTGTCTCTCTTATGTATCTTCTGTTGCCTGAAATTGTATACCAAAGAACATTTGGCATGAGTCTCTAGACCAAAAATAATTCTTAGAACTATCTAAATTTTTAGTGGCAAAGTCCATCCTAGAATATTTCTGTAGTGCAGTCTGCTAGGCTCCTATACCATATGAGTGGTTTCTGTCCTCTGGTGTCACCAGGAAATAACAACACATTGACGCAGTTAGAAATGATTCCTGGAATCTCTGGTTCTTTGTGTTTGATTGACTCTACTTTTGTTAAGGGATGACCAACCTTCACATGACCATTACTGTTGTTGGTATTTTGTTTTGTTGGTTGTCCATGGACAATAGATGGCACATGATATGTTGAGTTGTTACAGAAAGAGGAGGTGGAGTGGTCATCACAGACAGCCAAGCCAAGTGAAGATGGCAGTAGAGAATTATGTTTCTTGGAGCCGGTTATCACACCTGTATATCAGATTGTGGCCACGGTGAGCTTTGGTTTCAAACGCTCGCCACACGATCTACAATGACTTGGTGCCATGGGGGATACTGAATACTATATGTGTGGTTGGCAATGGAGGAGGGGTCCATCTCCCAGGTTTCTATTATTAAGTTTGTAATTATTTCAATTGTATATTTGTTTGTTACATTGTGTGTTTTTAATATGCACATTGCTGGATTCTTGTTGTTTTTTTGAACTAATATGGGAGTTTAGGTAAAGTTCTAATCTTTGTTGTTTGAGTAGACCTAACCAAGGCTACAATGGGTAGAATCCGATAAGGACTAGGGTTTGATCCCTTAGACCTTATATTTCATTGCAAATCATTTATTTATTCTCACAACATTTGTGACTAAAAGTTTTTGCATTGTTATTTAATACATATATCCTAAATTGCAAGTTTTTATCATTGCCATAATTTGTAGACAAATGTTGACATGTTCATCAATGCACTTACATGAATGAGAAAGGATTGGCACCTTTTCACAAATGAAAACACCATGTAACAAATCTGCCTTATTGTAATTCTTTTTTCCTTGGAATTTTGTTCTACCAATGCTCCAAATAATGCAGGTACATAGGAAAAAATCACATTGATTGCCAACACTGCCTCCTATGGCCAACATATATGTACAAACAACTAAAAAACCTGGTGCGAATGGAAACAAAACCTTGCTTGTCTAACAAAATTGAACCATTCCTTAATGCAAATATAAATTAATATCTTCTACACAATTGATTAGAATCCAACCCCTTGCCAACAAGGTTATCAAATAATCAAATGGCTAACAAAGGGATCAAACAATGATCCCTTGCCCATGTGGCTAGAATGATGCTTGTAATAGAATTGTTATCCTTAACCATGCATGTGTGATAAAGATTTATGATATCAAATGACACTTGCTTTCAATACAAAAAACACTCCAAGACATTTCCTAGTGTATTTGTAAGGCATTTTTCCTCAATGATAATGTTTTCTTCATGACATTCCCCAAATTGCAAGGTTGGACTATATTATCATTTATGGCTTCATTGAGGGCCCATTAGGGTAATGCCCTCAACCTTGGGCTTTACTTTACGCTAAATTTTTATTATTCCTTAGACAATGGTTACTAAATCTGAGTCTAGTGTAAGGTCTATTCAAAATCAAATAGTAGTGATTTTGTTTTGTGGCAAATTTTTGTCTTTTTGTGAAAAAAATTTTTAAAAAAAATTCTATCACATATTCCATGTTTCAAAAAATTGCCAATAAAATATATATCGCAAAAATTATTCACAATTGCCTATAATATGAAAAACACTTAATATTTTGTATGTTCATATTTTGAATATTGTCAAATTTGGATAAATAAAATCATGGACTATTGTCAATTTAACAACATCACAAAATTGAAAAGGAAAAAATAAAATAAAATCTATAGACATTATTCAATACAATACATCCATTACCATAAAAATTAAAGGAAATAAAAGCTAAGAGATGGGTACGATATGAAAAGAAGCCCAATCTCCCTTGCTAACATTCATTCTTCACCTCTTTAGTTTGATGATTTTACTTTTGCCTAATTTTATTTTTTGTTTTTGACTGTTTATGGAAACTAAATTTGAAGTTACAACATTTTTCATCTTTAAAACTTCTTAGACTTGATCAACGTTTTTTTTTTTCCATTTAACATTGTTGTGTCTAAATTGTAAATTACAAACAATCATGGAAAAGACAAAGGTTTAGCTTGAGGTTATGTTGATGAGTATTGTTGCAATTTTTTATGTTTTGATATCCTTAGCTTTTCTTTCTAGTTATCATCTAAATGACAAGACATAATCTAGGAAAATTGAATGAATAGGTGTACTAATAGATGAAGAGGATTCAACTTGATGCTTGGATTTTAGTTCTATAAAAATTTAGAATATTAATTACCCTATAAGACCTTAAAATGGTGGTACAACTCAATCAAACCATATCTATACTAGTTTGGAATTGTGTACCAAGGGATAGTTAGTGGTATTGGTCCAAGCGTTAACACCTTGAATTCTTTGTATTCATAAAGTGAATGGGTTCAAATCTTCCCATTCATTATACCAAAACTTATATAAACATTTATATTTAACATAATTACAATGTGATTTTACAATGCAAATCACATTTGGAATTTAGATGAAATTAGAATTCACCTAAAGAAGGTAATATAATGTAAGAGTATCGATCAAATCTTCACACTAGTAAGTTCATAACACCGTCCCCAAGTCTAAGGAATGGATGAATGTGAATTATGTTGTTAATTTAGTCAAAAGGTTTTTATTACATATTTAAGGGTGGAAAATTATGTGATGACTACATCAAAAACCACAAATTAGAAACACACATGGTGATGTAAAAGAAAGCATGCGCGGGCATTTATCTTTTTTTTATTCAATTGTTTCTCCCCTTTAAAAGGTCAATTCATAGTGGGGTTTTTCAAACAATTGTCATTTATTAATTCTAAATGAGCATGGTCACATGTTATCTTATAATCAATAGAAACAAGCACAACATTTTAAATTAAACATGATCACATCAAACCTTCACACACTTTGCATAATCTACACTTAGGGAAGACATTTAATGTTAAATTTCCAAATTACATGCATCATAGAAGCGTTTTATTAAGAGGGGTTAATAGGCAAGAATTTTTTTCCCACAACCCTATCATTATCTAATTTTCTAATATGCACATATTTGCAGTACTTTATATTAATTTATAATTTTGATTACATTTGATTTCAATACACTATATTCATTTAGTTTTTAAATTTTTGTAAGCTTGGAGTTAGAAATGTTTAAATAAACATCAAAAAATTTCCATTATAGCGTAAACATATAAGATTTTGGAATGGAAAAATACAAACATTCAAAGTTTGAAAAGCACATTTGATATACACCCCATTGGTATAATCCACATGTATAATTTACATGATGTTCATCTCCTCTAAATGCATAGCCCAATCATCATTTTTTCCTCTTAACATTTGATTCCATTATTGCTTCAATTATTGCAATTTATTAAATTATAAAATTATTAACTAAAATTATTAATATTAGTTCATTTACTAACCTATAAATTGAACCTACTAACAATTTATCATAATGTTAAATTTTTAAACATACTTAAGATGTTTTCTATTTTCTTTCTAATACCAATGATTGACACATACCTTGTAATAAATATTTTTTCATTTTCATAAAAAAAAAATATTATAGAATTAATTATGTTACAAAATTTACCTAACAACCAATATATGACACCTTATATTTTTATTCAAGCATTTTGTAAACTCAAAAAAGATTGTCCCCCCTAGGTTTTACAACCCCTAATCGTTTCATATTTCAACATTTCAAAGATTACATTAAAAAATAGATGGGGTTATGATTGTGAATAATTATAAAAAACAAAAAAAATCACATGAGGTAGGTGGGTATTAATAAAAAATTAAATTAATCATTTTTAAAACAAAACATAAAGTCAAAGTTATGGTTGCAAGGATTTGGTGGTTTAACCCCAAGGCCATGGATGACAAGACTAAATTTAGTGAAATTTACATAATAAAAAATATGAAAAAAATAATGTTTCAAGTTCATGAGGTCAGTGAAAACAATCAATAATGGGGGTAATAATTAGTTGCCACATTAAAGTTAATGAATGTATAGCAACCACAACTAAAAGTTTAAAATTTGGTGAACCATCACTGATGGCAAAGAATAGCCAAAAGATTGATACTATGTGGATGTGCTAAGGAGCCTTAATGTCATAGAAATGGAAGGAATGAAGCATAAGGATTGAAAAAGTCTAATTGTAAACTTTGGCGATGTTATTTTCAAATTGGAAGAAGAAATCCATAATTTTGCAAGTTTGACCTAAGAAGCATTGTCACAAACATGGTAAGGGGGACCATAAAAGAGATGACGATGAACAAGAAGAACACAAACTTGACAAAGAGGATTGGAAAGAAAAACATGAACATGGCATTAGGTGATAACAAAAAACAAAGAGAAGGAAATGAATTGGAAGAAGAATGCAAACTTAGGAAGAGAATGAAATAAAGTAGAAAAGACAATGAACAAAATGAATATGAACAAAACACGAAGGTGGACCAAAAAAAAAAGATGAGAAATTGGAAGAAGAATATGAACATGGTGGGTGAGGAGTGAAAAACAAAGAAAAAAAAATGAAAACTAAGAAAAGAAAACAAGAACACCCATAATGCCTAAGGAGTTCCAAACACCTACATCACAAAGCTAGAATATGAAAACAAATAAAACAATAGGAGAATGATAACAAGGAGGAGAAATGTTATGAAAAGAGGAACATCCCTCCATTGAAACAAATATGAAGGAAACCATACAAGATCAAAATGGAGAGAACATGACAACAAATAAGATTACGAAGGAGAGAATCATGAAAGCAAACAAATGTGTCATGTAATGTGTTGCTTGGCCAGTGAACCCGCCGCCGCCAGCACAGCTGCCGCAATGACTCTGACAGCCACTCCCACAGTGAGCCTGAGTACATCAGCAGTACCCATACGGGCTACAACAATCGCCACCAGGACACGGATTACTACTGTTACACTCCCCTGATCCTCCTCCACCGCCACAGTTGCCGCATTGACTCTGACACCCGCTCTTACAGTAAGCATCAGTGCAACCGCAATAGCCATACTTGCTACAACACTCGCCACCAGCACACGGATTGCTACCATTGCACTCCTGAGCCACAGCTAAGGCTACTACACTGGAGACTACAACAAAAGCCATTAACACGACCTCAAGGTGCGGCTTCATCTTCTCCATATTCCCCTACAATAATTTACTTCAAACCACAACAACAATATTAGCACTGGATGCACAAAAAACACAAGCTGATCAAGCCTGAGAAATTCTGGAGATCCAAAAATTGAACTCCTATTCTAGCCTCAGCGAGCAACAAAATCCGCAAGAGCAAAGTTCTTGGGCGATCGGAGAGGTGAAGAATGAGTTGAGAGTGAGTGGCCTCTTTGCTATATACCATACCCATCACTAACAACCAGCAGGTTTTATCGGTTTTTATTTTCTTTTTCAACAACAGAGTTCCCAAAGATTTTGTTCAAATATTTAGTTTTTTTAAAACTAAAGAGGCTCCACACACACACACACAACAGCCCCATTTTTCAATATCTCCAAATTTTGACATTCAAGAATAAATATACAAGATGCACTACCTAGGGAAACTAGGTGCTCAGTTCTTTTTTGGCAAGAAATTTCGCCAAAATGCAAAAAATCAAAACAAATATGACAGAATATATCCCCACACTTGGACTCTGATTTTAGTTTGGTAAACACTTTTAAAACTAGTTTTCTAACTATTTAGACAGGTTCTAAAGACCTGCCTCTTGGGATGCTAGCCAATGACACAACAAGAAAAGATTGAAAAAAAAATCCCTACTGTAAATACATATTGACAACCTAGTACTAAACTAAGAGCATGGCAAGTACTTGCAAAGTTGCAATCCTAAGGAAATTAGGGTATCACAAAAGAATATCCCTTTGCAATGTGGATTTGGCAACATATAACTTTTGTTAAGTATAATTTTATTTTTATTTTTGTTTTATTTTTTGGTAAACAACAGGACTTTACTCAGCACAAAAGAAAAAGAAAACTTGTTAATTATAATTTTGGTTTTCCTTCTCAGCCTGAGCTGATGGGCGATTCTGCAGCTTTTATTTTTGTTTGGTCATGTGACCCAGTGATGTTTCGATTTTTGAGATTTTTTTTGGCAGTGTTTCCCCTCCAAAATTCAAAAGAAATATTCAGTCAAAAAATTCCTTGCTTTTTTCCAAAATTTCACAAGTTTCTCTAGGAAAAATATTTATAAGAAAAATTTGTGACATACATTGACACAGGTTTTAGTTTTTTGGCATTATTTTCGGCAGTTTTCTACATTTCGAATTCATCATCTTCTTTTTGGGGAGTTTTTTTTCACGAAATTTCAACCTGAAAAATGTGATTTTAGACCTATACAAACTTGAAACGATATTTCATGAGAAAGTGGCCCAAATATCCTAGATTTTGAGGGGAAAAAACCTCCATATCACCAGATTGATGGATGGATCATTTTTTTCAAAACTTTGACATCTACTGTAAAGCCAAAGGCAGCAAAAAAAAAAACAGATTTCTGGATGTTCCTCACTTTGACTACACAAATTTGGTAAAAAGATCACAACTTGGGAGAGTTTCTTACAATTGTGTCACTAATTATGCTAATTGTTTTTTTTCAATGATCCTTCACTGGGAAAAACACACACACACACTTTTGCTTCTCATGTACTCATCACTTAGTAACATCTGGCAATTTTTGTGAAAAAATATTTTTTCAACAAAAGGAGTCTAGAAATCTAATTTTAAATATTCCAAATTTTCAACAACCAAGAATAAATATACAAAATGCACTACTTTCTTACAATACTTGTATTGATAACGTAGCAATCAAATTGAGAATTCAGAAAGGCAGAGGAAAAAATAAAACAAAAAAAAAGGTTGAGTTGGCCACATTTACACTCTGTGAAGGTATCGGCACGTAACAAGGAACAGGATTCGAAAAAAATGTGAGCTGCCTATCTGTCCATAGCCAAACTGGGCTAAATCCTTCTACCGACGATTGCTAGTGTGGCTACATCACAAAATTGAAGAGAAAAAAAAAACACTGACTGTCAGGCATCAAATTATCCCATTGGCAAAGAATTGGATTGTAAATTAGGTGAAGTATGTGGAAACGATATCAATCAATTTTTCTGCATATCGGTAGAGTAGAGTATGGTTGGTTCCACTTTACAAGCAGGCATAGCCAGGAGGCAAAAGGACCCAATACCAGCACGAGGCTGATTTGATCTGAAAGGATTCAATATGCCGACCATGATTCCTAGTCTGTTCAAAAGTTGATGATACCAGACGAACACTCCAACACTAGTGAAACCATGTGCCTAAAAGGACATTATAATGTCACATTCTAATGGAGTGGGTTTCATGTACATAATAAATACCTAGTTAAATTTTCAGATGCATTTATAGTATGTTTTGTAACACCCAGGGGCCTCATACAGCTCAGTGTTTGCATTTATTTCTATATAAGTGCTCGGTAGTGAATTCTGGAAGATGTTAAATCAGCCAAAGAAATTGAATGCTGTCAGTTACAAAAAGTAGTACTGCTGCGAGTTTTTCCCTCAAGCTGCCCTTTGCCACATTTGCTTTTACTTTGTGATACAGCTAATCACGTTTTGGGTCCATGTTATGCATGTCTTGAAAATGTTATGGGGATTAGGGGTATATAACATGTCACAGGGCATGTTATGTACCCTTTGGAACATTCATAACATGAAAGGTTATGAGTCCAAAAGATGCCCAGGTATCACCCAATTTGTTTTAGAAAATTTGAATGTGGCAAGGGGCAGACTGGGGGAAAACATTGCAGTGTTACTTTTGTGCTGGCTGCATTCAAATTCTTTGGCCAATTTAACATTTTCCAGGAATTCCTTTGGCTGCTCAACACTAGATACACCAGTGGGTAAAGATTTGGATAAATATATGCCTTTTCTTGCTTATATGCTTCTCATGTGTTTGGAATTACCTCATTTATGTTGGTAAAGATTTGAAGTTTATGTGTATTGAAGGATGCATGCTTGTTTTGAGGTGGGCTAAAAGGAAAAAAAGGAGTCAGGGTGAACCAGCATTTACACTGGTACCAAAGTACATTGGCAACTTTGACACGAGTTTACTGAATAATGAATTAGGTTTGAAATTTTCATTTTGACAAATAGAATATTCTTGAAATTTAAATAAGTCCCTTCACAAAAACATTATTTGAAAACAAATTTCCAAAAATTGAACATTTTTGAAGATAGTATAATTAGTGTCAAAGCTGCCAAGCTAGTTCTAGGAGGAGTGTGCCCTAGTACTAGATTTAGGGTTTATTTGCTAAGCTCGTACTAAGAGTGTGCCTTCCAACTACAACAAGGATCCTACAACATCTTCAACAAATGAGATACTTATGCATTGTACCAAATAGCACAAACACATGACTTACATGCATGTCACAAAGCGGTAGTAGGATTACAATTTTTTTTCCTCCGCTACTTCTCCCAATGCCATTCAATGTTGACTCTGTCTTGGTATGCTAGCCAATGGCACAAAATCGAAAAATTGAAAAAAATCACAAACATATAAGTTGTGATGTTCACCTCAAATACCCATTCAACAATGCTCCTAAATTCTAATCATTGAAAGCTTGTCAAAACATGCAATAATACATTCAACTAACATCTATATATCAAGGAAGGTAGATTGTTCTGTTTTAAAGTTATGAGGTCCACCGAACCAGGATACTTCAGATCGTGTTCTTGATGTCTTTGGAAAGGTCTCAGCGAGGAGGTGTGCATGCGCTTTGGTTCCATGATGTTTGGACTTCCAGTGCAAAAGTTCTTGAATATTGCATGATTTCTTCACTGAAAATTAAATTAAATTATAGCTAAAAATTTCGGAGGAATTGGAATGTACCTTTGGTGTTAAGTTGAAGCGAGCGAGTCCCAATGGAAATTCACTGCAGTTCTGAAACACGGCGTGCGCAGACTCTGCTAATTAATATTGTGCAGGGGAAGCCTCCCGGCATTACGGAGGACCGGGTTGCATACTCTCTGCATGATGCGCAGGGTTTTGCCGAATCCTCATTACAAAACTGCAGTGAATATGCATTGGGACTGGCCCACGTCCTTGTCAAGATCTGATAAACATCTCTTACAATGATTTACTGTTCACTCAAGATCCTACCGCTTAATACGTGTTAAAGAACGTTCATAGGGTGAATCTTGATGAGCAGGATTTAATGGATTTTATTCGGTAACATTTGGATTCAGAATGTGGGAGATATTGATTTTGAAGTGATTTCTGCAGCTGAAAATTCAAATAAATTCCAAAGACCAGGCTTAGGAAAGAAAAGGCAGTTGAGAACATGGGGGCCTCGAAGGCTTACCATTCAATTCAAGCACGATTTCCTTTCATATTTGGCTGTTCAAACAATCCATACAGACATTGCAAAACAATGTTCACATGTTGAGTTTCCCTATTTTGTAATGGGTTCATACTTGGGCCAATGGCACAGGCCACACTAGTTTTGATGAAAAGAGATGGTAGTTCTAGCTACCAATTCCAACCATGATTCCCTTTCATATTTGGCTGTTCAAAAAAATCCATGCATACATTGCAAGATAATGTTCACATGTTGAGGTTCCCAATTTTGTAATGGGTTCGCACTTGGGCGAATGGCACAGGTCACACTAGTTTTTGATGAAAAGAGAAGGTCGTTCTAGCTTCCAATCCTATGAAAATCAATTAAAATGCTTAACATTCATTATTTGGAAAAAATGAGGGATAACATTCATTAGCAATTGAAATGGGTTTAGATAAAATGTTGTGGAAAAATGTATGTTGAAATTGGATGAAGAGAAAATAAACAGATGAATGTGATCCCAATTAGATGAACAATCATTGATGAAATGATTTTGTTGGATAAACCCATCAAATGTCAATATTTGGATGGAATGAAAATTGTGAGATGTACATTTTGGGAATAAATGGGAAAATTTAATGGTTGGAAATTGTATCTATAAAATGGAATTGAATTTTGTCCATCAATCAACTTGTAACATTATGTTCAAATTAACCTAATAAAAAAAAAATCCATTATGTCATTTTTAATGGATGAAGGTGACTTCATTGGGTGAGATACACTCTAAATCAAGGGTAATAACCGGTACCAAGTTTGGTGGATTAGAACCACCAATTTTGATTTCATTTAGTATTATTAAAATTGGAATTGGGTTTGATTATCAAAATTGGAATTGGAACTAGATTTTCTTTCTAATTACTGTTCCTTGTTCTATTTATGTGTGGAACTAGGACCAAAACCTAATTTTTTGAAATATGTTTTTGAAAAATAAGGTAATTAAAACTAAGGTTAACCAAAGGTTAACTAGTAATTGTCCTCTAGTTCCAGTCCAAGTTAATAAGAATTGAACCACAACCAAATCTGATTTTCAAGATAAAAAAATGAAATCAAATGTATTGTTGGAAAAACCAGATCAAAAAAAAATTCTCAATTCCTATTTATGTGTGAAATTTAAACCATTGTAATATATGTTTTAGAACCAAAATTGAAGATTCTTCATAAAGGAAAGAACCGTAGAACACTGATAATTAACTAATAACCCAAAACTTGAATTTGAATTATAATTGATTAATGTGATGTTTAATATTATAATTGGATAATAATATTATTTTACTAACAAACCAACCAAGTGTTGGTACAATGTTTGAAAAAACTAAATTTACTCCCAAATTTTTTATAATTTTTAGAGTTAACACAAACAAGGGGATAAGACATTTTAACTAATTGCAAAAGCAAGGTTATTTCTTAAAAATCCCTATTAACCTTTTGATGGTTTGGTCACTTGTTTTCCAATTGTAATGCAATTTAAATTTTGAAAATGCATTTCAATTGCCTTACATTGATAGTAGTATTGCATAGATGATTAATATATTACCAACCACAACCTGATTAAGAAAGTCACTTTCAATATGCTCTTGAAGTTTCAAGTACTAGCCTGGTTTGGCAGCAAGGTGCTTATATATATATATTTAAATATTTTATTTGTCACTTCTTTTTGTCAGTAAAAATAATATTATTTTATAAGTTGATGTTACACTAAATAATGAAGATAATGTGCTTGAGAGATTTTTTCAAACTTCTTGCATGACAAGTAAGTATTTTTCAAAAAACTTGAAATTTAAAAAAAATAAAAATTAGTGACTACCCATGCTAGGTATTACAATACCTTTGTTGTGCAGTTCTTACAAGTGTTGGGCAAGTCTTTGATTTTGGGTAAATACGGTATATAAATAGTTCGAGGTCAAATTTTCAAAGACCATACCCACCCAAAACTTGTGATTTAAACCTTAGACCCAAGCAAACTTTTAACTTTGCTAGCCCACAAAAAGTGGTTCTTTTAGTCAATTTTTTTTTTAGAAATCTAAACTAGGTTATTTTTTCAAAAATCAAATACTTGTTCAACATTGACAAATCAAGTGAAGAACACATCTAAAAAAGAATGGGAACTGGATTGACACAAACTTGAATTCATCAATGCAAATGGTGGAACTTGGCTCCAAAATTGAAGCTATTTCTTGAATGTTTGGTGTGCCTATCACATTGTTACAAAATCATTTATATGGAATTACACAATCCAAAATCAAAAAGCAAGGTAGGAATGTTGCAAAAAAGGGTAAAGGCATTTGTGCAATATGTGAAACAATGAAAGTAATCAAACATTCAATTACTCACACAATTAAGACAAAAAGTTGCCAAGATTACACATGTGAAAGGCAAACACCTTCCAAAAATGGCATTCCAAGGGGAGGTTGGTTCAAATGGTTCAAGGAACACAATCCCAATCTATTGGTAAAGGTTGCACATGGTTTGGAGGTTGGACACATGAAAGGTCTATGCCCTACAAATGTAGAATCATTTTACACTAATCTAACACAAGAATACAACCTACACAACTATATGCCTAAATGCATATGGAATTGCAATGAGTCCAATGCTCCTATTGGTTGAAATTGTGAAGCGCTTGTTCTAGCTAAAACTAATTCTAGGTTTGTGCATTCCACAACACTAGATGAGAGGAAGTAAATGTTCATCTTGTCTTTTCCATCAACCCATTAAAGGAATGCCTACCAAATTTTTACATTTTCAAAGGTAAGTAGTTTAGATGAAATTTTGCATCTAGATGTGGTGTAACCAAAAAAGGAGGGTGCGAAACTAAACAAACACCCTGACAAGTTGACAGATCTACACAGAATTCAAATTTCTGAGGTTCTGAAACAAAATCACAACCTCTGATCTTTCCTTCTCAGTCTTCACAAAAAACTGCGTCGATTGGACATTTAACAATGCAAGGCCTCTCAGATCAGAAATCCCTTAGTGATCACTTGTACATTAAACCTCCAATTTGCTCCCTCAACAGAATGCAGCAAAAGCAACCTCACATCACTCTTCTCGACTGAAGACTTGTGATCTCGCAAGTCCGACTACATGCAGAAAACCTTGACACAAAATCAGCTAAATGCAGTCCTACCAGAGCTCCTCAAGAAACTAGATTTCATGCATACATAATCAGCAGACCTTAGGTACTGAATCTCATTCAATTATTCGCTCTGCTAGTAACTTTTCGAGAGCGAACACAACCACTTGGCTGAGCTACTGGCGCAGCGGAAAAATATGTAACCAGCCAAAAACTCTGTCAATAAGCAGATCTCATCTTCTAGCTACACATCTCTGAGATCGTTTAGCACAATCTACACTAGTCTTACATCCACAACATGTTTTGCAAAAAAAATTGTGGACGCCCTCAGAAGCTCTACTCTTCTTCTCTCTGAACCTCCTTAGCCGCCATGCATTCCCAACCGCCTCAACTCATAATTACAGCTCCACTCCTCACCATAATTCCGCGCCACCTCACTCACGCATGATCAGCCTTCACGATCTTCCAGAAACAGCCGCCATGCATTCCCTGTAGTAATGGAGAGTAATGTGCAGCCAAAACAATTGACGGTTGCAAAAATTAAACTCAAACAGCAGGAAGAGTTCACACTGTGTGGTGACCCGTTGTTCGGTCACATTGGATCTAATGCTATAATGTTAATGCAACCAAAAGGATAAATGACAACCATTATATTTTAGCAAGTAGATTTGCCATTTCATAACTTCTATTGAAGCACATGGAAGCAGTCTTTCTGTAACTAATTATTATGTATTTATCCTAAATAACCACACCTCTCATGTTACATTAGAAATTGTGCACAAGGCAAGGGGGGTGGGGTTAGATTTGATTACATTGTTGTCGCACACAAGTCATGTCTTATAACCAATTGTTGTTTGTTTCAAACCATTTAAAATTGCCTTTAAGGCTTTTAAGGATATCTAGACTTTGAAGTTAACAAAAGTAAATGGGTTGAGAAGAGAGATATAATTTAGTGGGTGTTTTTAGCTTTCAAGAAATAGCCATTGATTCCATCAAACATCTAAAAAGGCTTCAAGACTATTAAAATATGATCACTTTAACCCAACTACAATGGAAGGCAAGATGCAATGTAATGAAAAATTCATGGAGACAAAAACATCTAAACCTATTCATGAAACTTTCAATTTTCAAGTCAAAGAGGTTCTAAGCAAATGCACCAATAGCATGAAACTCAATGCTTGTCATTATTACATTGAGATTAACAAGCAATGTGTTGCATTTGAGTAAGTTAATACCACATGGTGAAAACACAATAAAAGGAGCCAAGGATGCCAAGTTAAAGGTCCTTTCAAATGGTTACATTTGACAAATGGCATTCTTGTGACTGTTCATTTTAAATTTTTTGCATTTTTCATACCCAATTTCTAAATGTGTGTTGAATTTTTATATATATTATATATTGGTCAATATAATGCATCCACACTTTAAATAACACAAAATTGAGTAACTTTTGTTAAAGACACATTTTTTAAATTCATAATTTTTAGGGTCAAAATCATTAACTCAAAAACATTATCACATATTAACACAATAGAATTCTTACTATTTAATTCACATACATATTACCTACTACTTAATCTACCTAATTAATTAATTATACGTACTTAGCATAATTAATTAATTCAATAACATTTTGACATATCCACATCATAAAATGTTTTTTTATTTAGCCGACCTCTTTAATCAAATACCCTACTACCTACTATGTAGCCCATTTAATAAAGCAATTAGATGACCAAATGCATTGGGTTAGTAAATTTTTATTTTTTGGAATTTTTAGTAGTTTAATGGCCCAAACCACCATCATTAGAATCAAAAAAAATTCTTGAATATATATATATCCCCTAATTAAATTAAAATTAAAAAGTGTTAATGGTTGTTTTTTGGGAAATTTTCAATAGCTAGAATTTTATGGAAATTTAAGAAAAGATGCATGCTTCAAGTAGGTAGCCAAAAATATAAACGGATGTTTTTTTTAAAATTCTTTCATTTCGTCTTTTAGCTAAACTTGGCTAAATTTTCTTGTGAATCAATGTCATTTTGGTTCCAACACAAAATTAACAACTTGAAACAAACTTGTGCACTTTCAAGTAATGTGTTAAAAGCTAAAACCTTATCCAACCTAAATGGAAATTACAATGAATTGTTAATATTCACTCAAAATAACTTTTTAAAAAATTCAAATCACCAATCTTTCAATCCCATTTATTGTTTTTAGAAAAAAACATGTTCACACCTACACAAAACCATATTATGCTTGAAATTGTAAATAATGATCCATTTCTACCATTTCCATTTTTCTTATGATGTTTTCACAAACTTACGAAACCTTGTTACATATCTAACATTTAGTTCATTAAGGAACATTAGGGGAAAAATTTAGACCACTAAATCTTGCAATTTAATTTGTCAACTCATTTTTTTCAATTTAATTATTTATAATAAAAATATACAGTTACAATTTAAGTTGCATAAGATGCCACATGGTGTCATTAAAAAAAATCTTATCATTTGTAAGCAATCATTATGCAACTATGTGCAACTAGTTGTTTGTGATTAGATTGGTTATGGTTGCAAGTACAAAATTGATATCACATATTTTTTGGGCCATTCAGTTGCGTGTGCAACTAACATGCAACTAATGATTTACAAAATGGACATGTGTCATAAAAATAACAATCTAGGCTAATAGAAATTAATTTAATATACCCAATGTATTTACATAGGCGATGTATAATAGTATTATACTTCTAGTATTAAGGCTAAACCTATGTTAATTAACGTTAAACCTAAGCTAAACCAACCTAGGCTAAATTAATGATGGTTAAATTAACCTTGGTTTTACTAACTAAGAGGCTAATCTAACCATGGCTAAACTAGTTAGTTGTTAATATTAATAATATTTTTAATTATCTTTAGATATCTATGGTTACTAAATTACACTAGCTAACTTTTAAATACCCTGACCTAGGCTAATTACTAACCTCAATTAACTAGTTATATTATAATATAAGTAATCATTATGGGTAATCATATAAAGTTATTAAATATTTATAATTATAATTACTAGTATTATTACTTGCTAATGAAAATTATTATTATTATATTATTATTATTTGAAAAATATTTTAATAACAATATATTATTATCAATTATGGTAGTTGATTTATGGTTATTACATTGTACTAACATTAGAAGGTTTTTTTGGAGATTAATTATTAATTTTGCAATAACATTTTAGTTGTAATGGACACATGTGATTGAAAATGCCTATAGTCACCTATGACAAGTACCATACGACAACTCATCACAAAAAAAACCATGTGGCATGGTAGTTAAACCAATAGTCACATAATGTTATGATTACATTTACAACTACATAATCATGAAAAACATCAAATTGTAAATTAAATATGATTATTTAAATGAAAATTTGATATTATATATATTATATTATCTATCTATAATATTATATAATTGCATTATTTTCATCCTATGAGTTGTTAACATGTGTCATTACCTAGGATAGGCTAATAAATTTAAATTAAGTAGCTAAGTAAAGACCTAGGAAATGTAACCTATGTAGGCCATCTACACTAAATATTCTTTAAAGACTATTTTATCAACAAATCACAATTAACCACCACTGTGTCATTTGTGAGAGTTGATCCTTAAAACCTCAAGAATGAAGACCAATTAGTAACAAATCATCTCACTTGTTATGAAACTATAAAGGGGTGCATTTTATTTAACCAATTTTTCGTTCAAAGTGTTGCACAAATGTTAATTTTCCTATTTAATATCTTATCAATATTTTGTCCAAATGACAAAGTTGAAGGTTCATTTTTAATCTTTTTTCAATCATCCACACATTTACATTTTTTCCATTTTAAAAATGTAAACAACACTTGAATTTCCTTGTTGAATAAGATTTCAATAACCATTTTTTGAGTAAAACCCTCAAAAACATGAGTTATAAATGAAAAGAATTGTATGGCTCAAATAATAATAAATATATGATATATTTCCTAACTTTTAAGAAAAAAATATTAAATTTTAAATATGAAATTACAATATTTATAATATTTCATATATTATTGATATTTTTACCCAAAAAAATTTAGAAGTTCAGTTTTTTATTCTTTTTCAAAGATGCACACACTTAATGGTTATTTATAAAAAAAACTAATTCATTTCAACAAAATCAACTTGAAATTTCAATAACCATTCTTTTGAAGGAAAAAATTCAATCACATGGTTTATTAATGGAAGAAAATAATCATTTAACATAATAATAAATAAAGGATGTATCCCCCATTTTTAAAGAAAATTTAAAATTATATTATAGAATTTTGATGTAAAATATATCTTAATGTAAAATAAAAAAATTTAGAGGTAATAATATGTAATTTTTCAGTTATAAGTTAGGTATGGATCATAAATATTTTATTTAAAAAAAAACTATAACTTTGTAAATTAATTCCACTATTTATGAAGTATATTAATTTTTGAAACTAGATTTTAAACTAAAGCATATGAAATAATATTATATAATTAATATTTTAAGAATTTTATATGTTTTATACATATAATATTTTAATATTGATTTAAAATTATGATACGAAATCTAATATAATTTATATTATGTATGATGCCATTAATTATATGCCCACTTTAACTAATTGAATTAATAACTAATGTGGATGATGGGGTCCAAATTTTTTTAACTGTTCTAAAATCTTGTCACAACGTCACCCTTTTCTATATTTTTTACTTAGTCATTTTTTACTAAATAAAAACACATTTATGGATGATTATGATGGAATTTAGAATTATAATGGTTTAAAATATGGTACTTATGAAATATTTGACAATTTTTTATTCATTTGTTTTCATGAAGATCAAAACATAGGGAAAAAATGTAAGAAGGACTAAGTCTTTTTTATCCTTGGTTGTACACCTTAAAGGATTTCCACCTAATGGGGATTCCAATGATGTGGACATTGAACTAGAAAGTGCTGGTGGCTTGGTCATACATGCAAATGCACATGTTATTGCACATTTGAAGGTGAATGAAGTTTTGGTTGGATTGACACCCAAATCGTGAAATCAAATTATGCATAAGGTTAAGGGATTCAATTGTGAATGTAATTCCTTACTATAAGTGTCGATAAATGAACAAATGTGGGTTGTGTTTCATTTAGAACAACATAAAAACCTTGTGAGGCATGTTCATGAAGACTTGAGTGATTTTATGGTTCAATGGACTTATAATTTGTTCTAGGCACAATATTGGGGGTAAAGGATGCAATTTCAAGTTCAATAGTTTGATGTTAAATGTTTGATGTGTGATTTAATACAAGTTTCATTCAATGCACCTACATTTCATTTTCAATCATTGCTCATCATGGGGCTTGGATATTGGTGGAATTTGAATTTTATCGGCCCACTTAATTTGACCATCCAACATCACTTAATATATGTTTTGGTTATGATTGAACATTTTTCAAAGTGGTTAGAATTAATGCCATTATTGCATTATAGTAGTGAGGGCGTTACTTATGCATTTGTGGACATGGTGTTCAATAAATTTAGGGCTCCAACCAAAATATGCATAAACCAAAGTACAAATTTTTATGGGAGTTCCAAAAGTTTGAAAAAACATCGATTGATCATTGCACAATTTCATAAAATCATTTTGAGGTAGATGGGTTAGTTAAATGGGTGGTGTAGATGGCGAAACAAGATTTACAAAAATATGGACTCCAAAAGTGCCATATTCAAGATTGGGACCTACACTTATTATGGCTAGTTATGGATTATAGGTTTGGTTAACATGCCTCTCTTTCATTTTTTTCACCATAATATTTGGTACTAGGTCTTTTATTTGATGAGGTGAAATGGCGGTGATTAATTTGGATGATTTTAATGTATGGATTTAAACTTGTGAACAACAAGTTCCCTTATTCCAATGTGTTATGCCCATGGCTATGGAAAATTTGGCAATTGCCTAACACTAGGATATAATGCATTGTGCCACTCTGTGTGGAGGTGGTTATTGGCCTCAAATTTATAGATTTGGGTTAAGGGATTATGTTTACTCACATCAAAGAACATTAACTATTTGGATGTGATTATGAGGCATGTTATTCTTCATGTTTAGACAACTCTACCTTTTAAAGTCTTATTGTTGGAGGGTTAAGATGGTTAAATATGGAAGGACCATGTGCATAATTTGCGCCATGTCACCTTCCCAATGTGGATGGCCAAATTGATTCATTTTTAATAGTGGTTCCTATTGGCTTATGAATTATGTTATGTGGGCAATCTTTAGGAATTATCGTTGTGTTGATTTGTGATTAATGTTTTCGAGGTTGGCATATGGGGTGTCTTATGCCACCCTTGGAAGAAATGCCAATTGAAAAATGGTTTTGCTTTCAGTGCACCAAATACATTTAGGTTTTTAAGGTTAAAATATAGTAGAATTAATTTTAATGTGTTTCTTCATGGTGATTCACATTTGGCTAGGAATTTGAAAGATTGGGCCTAGGCAATTAATGATGGGGTTCATATTTACATTTGGTTGATTAGTTTTTTCACCTCAAAATCAAAATGTTCATCCATGGTGGACTTCCATCAACTAATTCAACATTCCTATCTAACTTAAATGGGACTTTAACCCCAAATAAGGGAGCGATTTGGACATGGTGTACCATTCAAGGTATTTTCATGTTATGTTTTGTATTTGTGATGACAATGATAATATAGGTGCTAGCAAAGGAGCACATGATAGTTGTCAAATGTGTTAATTTAACAATTTGGTTAAATCCCAATTGGTTAGGGATAAACCAAGTTAAATTAGTTGTTTGGGTTTTAATACAAATCTATCTAAATGTGAACATGGTTCAAAATATTATAGGGGTGGGATATAATCTAGTTTGTGTGATCTCAAATGACTTTTGGTGATTTGAGATTTTAACACATTCTATTGTTGTTGTATGTAAATTTGTATATGTTTTCTGCATAGTGTTAATTTTTACATTTTTGTGGTGTGGAAATGTTTGGCTTGGATTCCTATTTTTATTATAAGTGAATGACCATTTTGGGTTTGGACATGATGTACCATTCAAGATATTTTCATTTTATGTTTTGTATGTGTGATGATAATAATAGTTGGAAGTGTCAACATATGAGTGCACAACATCCAATTAAAAGGTTGAGGGTTATGGTAGATAGAGATGAAAACTGTGTTCAATGCAACATTGTGCTTATAGAAATTTACCAAGTAAAAATAAAAAAAAGAAAAATGGTTAGAATAACTAAATTTGTGATTCCTTTTTAGATGTTCACCAAAGGATGTTGTTATAGGAGGTGGAATGGTCTAGGCAAGGCAAGGGAATTTAGGGTGCACTAATTTTATGTTTAATAGTTCCTTACACACCCATGGCCCACCCATGCCTAACTACCTATTTCCACCCTACCTACCTATGTCCTACCTACCCAAACATTTTACTTTCCATTTACTTATCCACCTCACTTACCTACCACCTACCCAACCTAACAAAATAAACAATGTGAAAAAAGTAAATTCCAACGTGAAAGGTGTGAATGATTATGAAAAAATATTACGATTTAACATCAACCTAGCCATTAGTAAGCACTTTTAACATCATAGGTGAATGGGAGTCTAAAAAGCTAACTTAACATTGTACTTTATGATAAGTAGGTGTAGGTCCTAAATGGTTAGCTTGGTGTTAGGGGACTTAACACTAGAGTCTTGAACACTAAGTGTGATTGAAGCATAAATATCATAAGGAAGTACATGGGGCATGTAGTGGCTAATAAGTAGATGATGTACATGGATGGTTCGTTGTGGGAGAGGCACAAAGTGGACAAGTGTTTCATATTTGCAAACATCTCTCTTGTATGGTGCATTGGTGGGTGGGGGTTCACTTTGACCTTGCATTCGACCATTTCACATATTGTTGTTGATGTTCATGGTGCCCTCGAAATGATAGTTACAAACTGATGAGGTCCAAATAGGTCCACTACTCAAAAGTTGGAAAACACACTCAATCGGACTCAAGGGATGCTCAATCATGCTTCTTTCACTAGACTTGAAAATCACTCTCTTCCTGTGCCCAACACCGTTCATGCTTAGTTCGGCAGATTTGACAATCATTTGTTTTCCAATGCCCAACAAAATTTCATGTACAAGATTTAAGGACACAAAAAGACCTTGTCCTACCACACTAATGTTACCAAATTACTTATAACCAACTCAAGCTGCATGCTTTGTGGGCCATAGTGATATAAGAGTGTATGAATGGGATGTGCAACTTAGGACCTTGGCCCACAAATAGGAGCCAAGTAATTGCAATGGAAGGACACAAATGAAGTAGCAGGTAGAAAAGTACTCTTCATGTATCTTTAGTTGAACCATGCACCTGTTGATTCCCATAAAATGGGGTTTAGAAACACAGAACTGGTTTTCTGTGTTTCTTTAAAAAACACACACACACAAAGAACTGGCGATTTTTTTGTGAAGAATGCGCACCTATAAGATGCAAAGAAGTTCGGATTGCCCCATGAGGACTATTGATGACATGAATCCAGACAGGAAGAAAAGAGGAAGAGAGAATAGACAAGTGAGGTGAGAGGACACACGAAAACAGAAAAAATAGACAAAATCAGTAAGTAAACCCTAAACCCTGCAGACCCAACTGGAGAAGCCTTTAGCACTTCTGTGCGGGGTATTTAGAGTCTTGTCTTGGCACCCACAAGTCAAGTTAATGGCAGAGGGCCAGCAGGGTTTTCGCCTGCATGCCAGTGAGTTTGAACCCAGAACCTTTTTTGAGGTCTTAGGCCTGCTTTACACAAGGAGTTAGGGCCAAAAAAACCTCGGGGCCAACTTTGAGCAATTTTGCAAAATGGCCCCAAGTTACTAATAAATGCTAGAATATTGATGCCAGGATATTAATAAATGCTGGAACATTGGGCCCAAGGGTTTCAAATTGCCTTCCCAAATTCAATGGCCATCCTTTTTTCAGCCTTGGGGCCAATACTTGGCCATAAAGTTCAGCATTTATTAGTAACTTGGGGTAGATTGAAAAGTTTTTTTTCTATTTCAGCCTGGACTCCTAGTGTAAAGCCCTTGAGGCTGATTTCTACTTTTGCACCAATAGGAATGCTGGATTGGGGTTGAACATTGGCCCTGACTCCTAGTGTAAAGTGGGCCTAAATCAGGGGTAATGTTCATCCCAAATCAAGCATTCCTATTGATGCAAAAGTTGTATCAAGGGCCTTACAATTGGAGTCAAGGCTGAAATAGAAAAAATAAATTTCAATCTGCACCAAGCTACTAATAAATGCTGAACTTTATGGCCAAGTATTGGCCCCAAGGCTGAAAAAAGGATGGCCATTGAATTTGGGAAGGCAATTTGCAACCCTTGGGGCCAATGTTCCAGCATTTATTAATAACTTGGGGCCAAACAACAAGCCAAAAATGCTTAAAGTTGGCCCCAAGTTTTTGGCCCTAACTCCTAGTGTAAAGCGGGCCTTAGGGTCGAAGACATTGGTATATAGTGACCACCTTTTGAACAGCTGGTATGCTGGTGTTGCCTCCATTTTTAAAAAATAAAAAATCCTACCAGTTTGGTTGTCATATTTTTTATTTTTTAGTACTTTTCATATGAGCCTGGTCCTTAATATTGGGTCTAAGACTGATTTTTGGGTGGTATGAGACAGGTATTGAAACTGGTATTAAGCTAGTCCAAGACTGATATTACCTCAATCAAATCTGAGGTTGTCTTTTTGGAGTGTGCTTTCATAGAGTGCATCCGGGTTTACCATGGAAGCATTCAAGGTTGGAAGAAATGAAAAACATGAGAATAACTATAACATCCATCGAAGAGTATATAAATACAAAAAATGTATTTTCTTTATGTATGTATTGTAAAATCGTTACAAAATTAATGATGAATGTGAATTCAAACCTATACAGTGCATGACACCTAAAGGCGACCCCGAATGTCGAGCTTAAATATTCTTCCCACACAACATGTAACCCCAAAAACTCGGCGTATTTATGCAGTACTTCACATGCTGAACAAAGTTATGCAACCCGTTTGTCAAAATCTTTTTTTTTGGCAGAGATATTGCTGGTCAAAATTGATGACTTTTGTCCAAATTTGGCTGGGGCGGCCCATATTTGGCCACAAGGATTTATAGGGAGCTTAAGGGTTAGGGCTAAATAATCCCTAACCATGCTATGTTCGTTGCTTAAATATGTTGTCTTCGTTGTTGCTGTCACTGTTGTTGCTGTCACCGTTGGCGACATGTGCAAAGAACGAGGTCAGCTTCTTGATTCACAACTCCTCCAACCGTCCCTGCACCTGCTCCGCTTTGTCCTCGCTAGGCTCTTCCACATCCTCAAACTCAAGCTTTTCCTCTTGCCAAACAGCGTCCTTGCCAAGCGTGTCAACGTCAACATCAATGGTCGTCTCGTCATTGAACACAGTCACCTCCTCCTCCTTGCGTCCAAACTCATCCTTGTCGCAATGTGCCTGCTTGGCCTCAGCTAGTTTCTTGAGTTGCTATTGTCGAACATAGTCACCTCTTCCTCCTCGCGTCCAAACTCATCCTTATCGCGACGTGCCTACCTGGCTTCAACTAGTTTCTTGAGCTGCTACCGTCAAACATAGTCACCTCCTCCTCCTTGTGTCCAGACTCATCCTTGTCGCGACGTGCCTACCTGGCCTCAGCTAGTTTCTTGAGCTGTTATTTTCGTTTGTTAAGTCTCCGCATGGTGGCCACTACTATCTGCGAATTGAATGTGGGTGAAGACAAATTCAAAAAACTCCTTGGATTTATGCTGAAATTTTTGGCCCAAATTTGGCCACCAAACTTTTTTACAGGTCACCTTTAGGTGTCATGCATTGTATAAACATGGATGAATGTCAATGAATGTTGATGAATGAAATTCATCCATGATTATCACACACCAGTTATTTGTTCCAAAATGGGTTTCATCTATACCGTATAATATTCATTCATTTATGTGGATGAAATCAATGCATATTAGAAAGGTCATAATTTAGATAATCAAACATGTTTCAATTGCATGCTCTAATATAACACAAAGAATCAAAGTTTTTTGAGGCCTAAGATTGGTTTAAACTACTTTCAAAAGGATGGTTTCATTTGATTTTTTGATGATCAAATTCTTGCAGGAAATATTTTCATATCTCTCTATTGGGTTCTACCATGTACCAAATTATAAAGATTCTTGTATACTTTCAGATCCCAAACAATTGGTTTTTTTTTTTAATTTTTAAATTGCCACTTTACACTACATTTTTTTTAAATTATTAAAAGACACTTCAAAACAATGGATTGTCCTCCATTGCCCCTAAAATTACAAGAATTTGAAGAGGGGGAGTAAGTGGGGAGGAGGAGGGGGAATATAAAGGGGAGATTGGACACATAAACCTGGCCCTATCCTCCTCCTCTAATAGGTATGCCATGGTTCCGGAACATATGAAATGTTAGCAAGGGAAAAAGGCTTTGCTGCCCACTATCCACCACAAGCAAAACAAAATTAGAGGGTCATTGGAGATAGTTTCCACAAAATGCAAACTGTCGTTGGCAACGGTTTGTCACTAAAATTGTCTTTGCTTCATCATGTGTGCATGCACTCTCTATGCATCTTTGACCATTGCTTTCTTTCTCATTCAAAGCTTGTCTTGTGCAAAAACAAATTTCATCCACTTCATATGGATGCTTTCTACCTACCCATGAATGGTAGTAAGAGCAAAATCTCCAAAAACTTGGAATTGTCAAAACTTCCCAAAACCAAGATTTTATTTTTTAAGATGTGCCCATATTTTGCAAATCTACTATATTAATTCAGGTTGTCTATGCGTGCGTCTGTCTGACACGACAATTCTGCATTTTAATTCATCGGCAGAACCGGCCTTTGCATTTTCTATGGCAGAACCGGCTTGCGGGTCGTGGTGACGTCCGTCTGTGACGGAGTTCGGGTCCGTCACAGAAGGCCGACCGGGTTCGGCCCGGCACTCCCGGACTCCCGGATTTTCACCGACCGGGCCCACCGTGGGGGGTGCCGGGCCGGGTCCGTCACAGAAGGCCGACCGGGTCTAGAATGATATCTTTTCACTTCAACTATCCGGATTCGCCCAAATTTCAATCTAACGGTTAAAATCGTTTTTCTCCCGACCCCACAATGTTTCTCCTTGGAAGCATGCTTTCCAAACGAACGGTAAGGATTTGATACATTTCACCACATCCAATGGCTACGAACCGTGGTGCTAAGAGAACCGTGCCAAGTAAGAAATTTCAAAAGAACCCGGTTGTGAAGGTGGGGCCAATTTCCTTAACGTATCTTT
>Ga0209208_10001940_pt1 | contig 29596 bp, 16 predicted proteins | sample S1TSphfallax_3_FD_187694 | JGI IMG/M metagenome (GOLD analysis project Ga0209208, IMG submission 187694) | Host-associated microbial communities from peat moss isolated from Minnesota, USA - S1T2_Fd - Sphagnum fallax MG (SPAdes) (version 2) | ecosystem: Host-associated > Plants > Peat moss >...
ACCCTAACCTTAATTTGTGTCACGTGTACAATGACATAGCATGGTTGATCAAGCTTTAAACCCAACACGTGTCCGCACCCCAAAGGCTATGACTTGGACGGTCTATATTAATCAAAGTAATTCTTAAAACTAAATATTTAATTACAAAATAAAATTACACGTGTTCGCATACAATTGGGTTAGCTAATTAACATGTAATGCAATGTGAACGCAACCCCTATAATTGCATGCAGTCGCACTTACAACTGCTAGTATGGAGTATACCATGTCATAGATATCGCTACACTCTTACAGGTAAAATCATTCTAGAACAGGTTTGCGAAATCTACGATTTCACAAACTTTTAGTGACATTTTGAGAATCCGAAAAAGTTTGCGTTAGATCTTATATCGGAAACCGATAGACTTTTGAATCGATTCGCTAAGTCGTTGTGGTGATGGGTGTGTTGTAAATAGTTTCTGATGCAATGTTAATCGCAAATAATGTATAGAAGCAGTTACAATCAGAAAGTTTTGCGATTGTATCAAGTTTCGCAAACTTTTAGCGGCATTTTGAGAATCCCAAAAAGTTTGCGTTAGATTTTATATCGGAAACCGATAGACTTTTGAGTCGATTCGCTAAGTCGTTGTGGTGATGGGTGTGTTACAAATAGTTTCTAATGCAATGTTAATCGCAAACAATGTATAGAAGTAGTTACAATTGGAAAGTTTTGCAATCATATCAAGTTTCGCAAACTTTTAGCGACATTTTGAGAATCCCAAAAAGTTTGCGTTAGATCTTATATCGGAAACCGATAGACTTTTGAGTCGATTCGCTAAGTCGTTGTGGTGATGGGTGTGTTGCAAATAGTTTCTGATGTAATGTTAATCGCAAACAATGTATAAAAGCAGTTACAATCAGAAAGTTTTGCGATTGTATCAAGTTCCGGAGTTGTGAAGGACTTGTGACTATATGGGTACGAATGTTATGGTATCGCAAAAGCTTAAGAGTTTGCGAGGAATTATGGTTTGCAACAGCGGGCTTTTGGAAACTTTTTTCTTTGTTGTTTGCGATGATATTCAGATCGCAAAATAGCCCCATGTTGTTGTAGTGGGTTATTACTTTTTAAAATATTATTAATACATGTTTGATCACCTACAAACCTTCCCAAATCTATGTGAAAAATTGTATTTAATGTAGCTAATGTCATTTTTTAATTTGGAAATCCTAAAAGGAAAACCCACAAAGTCCAACAAAATTATGCCCCATCTAAAACTTTCAAAAAATATGCTTTTGGGACAAAAAAATTGAAAACAATAATAATTTTGCAACTCATATGAACTTATGAAAATATGGTCAAATTTTAACTATTCAAAAGTCCCTAACTATTAAACAATTGAGGTTTTCAAAGAAAAGATTCATCATATGAGTTTATCATTTTATATTACATTATATATTGAGTCCCAATAACAAATTTGAAATGTGAATCAATATATTTTTTTCCATTTTGTGATGTTCTAATCAAACAACCAATCCATATTTTTCAATTTCAAAAGTCCATTACTATTAACAAATAATTTTTTAATCAATAAATAACCACACGGTTCTTTTCATTATGAAATTGTTAGTTTAGATCCAAGTCCCATTTAATAGATACAAGGATATATTAATCACCACATGCATTTGAATAAAAGGTACCCAAGGAAAAACACCATTTCATCACAAAAGTGAGCCATTATAGCTTGCATTTACCCTAATTTAAGTGTAAATTCAACCCAATCAAATGGTCCACTATGTACCAACCAAATAGATAGTCATTTTGTCAATCACATTGCTAGTCAAAATGATAGGGTCCAAATTGACTACCTAATCATGTTGGCCCAAATCGACTTATCTAAATTGATAGGGTGGTCTTTTTTACACCTATAATTTTGGGTATTTTTAAACTAAAAAACACAATCAAAGAAACCATGAATTGTAGTAATGCATTAACATGTGCTTATTTATTAAACCATTTCCACTTGAATGTGTGCATAATGGATTATTAGTGTAATTTCACATTGAATTTTTAGTGGATTCATAATGGATTATTATTTGGACCATGGGAAGTCCAAAGCTTAGGCAACATCATCTAGTTGGGGCCCATGATAAGACAACTAAAAGGTGACCCCATTGGCCAAATGGGTTTGTGATTAAGTGTTAGATTGGGTTCAATTCCTAGTTTGGCATGCCCACGTGGGACACATAGGTGTGTTGCACAAATAGGGCTCAAAGGTCATAAGGCAAGTGAAAGTATTCACCCCATTAAGTCCCCAAGTTAAAACACGATTGATTTGCTAATAAGACTTGGGAATCCTAAACAAAAAAAAATCATGGACCAACAAGGAAGTCCAGGGTAGGCTAAATCCCACCCAATGGGGTAGGAATTAATCTAAGTATGAAAGTTAGTACATGAATCAACTTGTGGCGAAAAAACTAACCTAGGCATGGTTTGGCCATGTTCAAGTAATTTAAAAGTGTGATTTGGAGTTGTGGGTGTGAAGAAACATTAAAATGGGTTTGAATAGACAAGTGGTATCAAAGTAAGCCTTTGAAGATTTATGATGGCAAGTGCAAGAGAAGCAATCTTGGAGGCAAGGGCTAAACCCAAAGCCAAATCAAAGTCACAAATATATATTTATTTATTAAAAAAAGGTAGCTAAAGGCAAGGTGGCCCATTTGCTATCTCAAATGGCAACAGGGTGAATGCTTCCTACATTTGGGTGAAAGCATGAAAAAAGGAACCAATTATGCCAAGGTTAAAGTCCTTTCCAATACTACATTTTCCATGTGGCAATTTTTTTATTGGTTTATACTCCATTTTTCACAGAGCTTTTCAAACTGAATATCAAATTTGAGGCCAAATATGACATCATAAAAACTCAATTTTTTTTTGCATAAAGCCTTACATTATAGTTAAATCTATAGCTTTACTTTGAACTATGATTACAAATTCAAAACTATAATAATGTTTAAGGATGTTTGAGTATCAAAATTTAAAAGGGTATTTATATTTTTTTCTTGAATGTTTTGAACACATGGATCCTTTCTTGTGGAATATATTAAAGTTCACAAAAAACTGAAAGGATTTGGTGAACATCTCATAAGGAAAATGGACTTTTGAAACAAAAAAACCATTTGTCCACATGTTTTTATTGAAAGCTTTAAACATATGAAAGGACTCTTGAAACATGATGAATTTTCATGAAAATTTTGTAGTTGCAACTTTGAAAGTATAAGAATTGATTTCAAAAATTGAACAATTTGTTTGATATTTAGTGTTCCTGTGGTGATTTTTCAAATTTTCAAAAAAAACATTTTAAGGATTGTCCACACACTTCATGGCTTTTTATTTCATGCTTTCACCCATATGTGAAGTGGAAGAACAAAAAAAAATCAACATTGGTTTAAAAGGGGGTTTCATCAACTTTTCAAAATGGTAGGTTGATAATCCCATTTTGAACCAAGCCCATCAAAACCAAACACTATAATTGGTTCACCGAAAATGAAATGAAGGCAAAACATGTTCAAAATTGGCTTCTTCAAGTGGAGGGCCTACATGCAAACTTAGTGTTTAGTCTTAAACGAATTAAGATTTCACACAATTCAATCCTTTTTGCAAGACTATGCCTTAAAGTGGTGGACATTTCAAAAGCTCACCTTGGACTTTATGGAGACTTTGACCTAGGAAGAGTGTAAGGTGCAGTTGAATGGAAAATTCACCTTGCACCATCAAGTGTTGACAGAAGGCATGGAATTTTTAAAACTCAACCAAGGGGTGAAAACACACTATGGGTGAGCCATTTTTCGCCACTTTTCACCCAAAAAGTGATATATAACAAGTCTAATAGGTGTGTAGTAAACTGAAATTTTGATGGCATTCTTTGGAAACCTTAAACATAAGAAAAAACACTTTAGAACGTGCATGATAACATTTTGGAACTTAGAGTTTAATTTAAATAAAAATTAAGCTTGATCCAATGGTTAAACGAAGAGATTTGGATAAAATCAATGTGAATAAAATATATAACGTACATCTTTTCAACAACCATAAGGCTTCATGTTTGTGGTTCATAACACATTACCAAACCAAAAAAATGAAAAATAATACAACGCCTACCTATAAAATCTTCTCCTTTTTCTTAAGGTAATGGCTTCTTCCCAAAATAAAAGTTTATTATGTATTTATTCTTCAAGAAGTGCAAAAAATCACATTTTTGCATGGATTTTCAACCAAAAATTATAAACTTTTAAATGATTTAAAAATTAGTTGATGTACAACAATATCACTTGCCACCAAAAAAATCATTACAAAATTCCACCCATAACCTTAGTTTTGAAATATATTTGCAATTTTTCATACTTTGTGTCTAAAATTAATGAAATATATTGAAATGAACAAAAATAATGCAAGATGTGACGTCCACATGTACCCAAAAAAACCAAATGCAAAATTTCTATTTTTGGATTACAATTTTTGGGGGTATTGTGCTTTCACCCCAAGGCGGGGGTTTCAAAGCTCTAACACATTATGTGCAAGATTTTATCATGAAGTTAAATCTTGTTCCTTTTAAAGAAGAATTCGCAAGAAAATTGGTTTTTTTGTAGGGCCTAAAATCATGCACCTCAAAGTTAATCTTCTAGTGAACAAACATTTTAAAATTTTGCTAGGGTTTAATGAAACTAATGGAATGTATGGAAGAGAATCACCTTCATTGCCACTAATGAAGGGAACCAACAAACAAGGTCATGCACAAAGTGTGGAGCCAAGTAACAACAAGGGTTGTGTAAATGGATTTGGCAAAAGTCTAACAAGTTGCCTTGACCAAGATGCATAAAGTGAAGGGTGATCCGTCAAAGACCAAATGTTCCAACTACAAGTAGTTGGGGCACATAGCAAAGGATTGCCCCAAACTACCAAGGGCAAGTTTAAGTCCAACCCAAGGCAAAGACATCTTGCAAGGTGGATTTGAGATCAAGGTAAGTGCCTTGAGTGATGCATCTAATTTGTTGAGAATTAGGTGCAAGTTAATAACATGGAATTTTGTTGTTTATTGGACTTAGGAACAACCAATTTGTTCATAACTTCACAAATGACTCAACACTTGGGAATCAAGACTAAGGAGGTGGTTGACCCATAATTGTGCATTTGGCACAATGCATAGCTAGGCCCTTGCTTAAAATACCATAGGAGTTCAATTATTAGTGGGGGAAATTTTTGCCTTGTGTGATTTAAATAATTTTGATGCATTTTTAGGAAAACATTCTTGGATGCCTATGAAGTACACATCCTTTGTGGTAAGAATAAAGTTAGAATGAGGTAGACTCTAAGATGGTAGAATTAAACACAAATGATCAAACTACATTGGTGAACATCAAAATAGATTTAATGGTTCTTTCAAAGTTGGAACAAACTAGGTTTTTGGTTTTGTTTTAACTTTTAATGAGTCTAGGGAGAACCCACCAAAAGTGGTAGACCAATTTCCTAAATGTATTTTTTATTACTTAATAAAACTTTGGATGTTTTGACAAACAAATTGTTTAAGTCCTTTCCTCCTTATCCAAAAGTTGATCCTAAAGTTGAAGTGGTGCCTAGGTTGGTTCCACCATCCAAGGCAACATATATAGTTGAACCAAAAGGAGTTAAAGGAATTAAAGGCATAAATAAACAACCTCCTACGACCAAGGTATGTTAGGCAAAACAAGTCAATCTTGTTTATGGATAAAAAGGATGAGAAGTTGTGAATGTGCATAAGTTGTTGGGTCTTGAATAAAATCACAATTAAGAATAATTATCCTTTTACTTACATTGACAACCTTTTAGATTGGTTCAAAAAAGTTTAATATTATAGCCAAGTGGGTCTGAAATCAAGGTATTACCAAATCCATGTAACAAATGAGGATGTGGAAAAGGTGGCAATGCAAATTATTTATGGCTCATGGGTGCGTCCACAATAGAATGAGCCACACCCAACTCCTTTATAAGGGCAAGGACTTGAAATTAGAAATTGAGGTGGCATGCAACCATTGCACAAAATATGGTTTAATCATATACTTGATTTTTACAATATATTTTTATAATAAAGTTTAGGTTTCTTTGAATTTTACAACACATATTTATATTTATCCAAGAGTTATTGGAAAGAAAATTATAGATTTTGAATTTTACAATTTATTTATATATCAATTACAATGATGATTCAAAACCATGTAAAGTCTAATAATTATTCAATCTACATGAATATGAAAAATTTCCAAACAAATTGAGATTAATTTGATCATTCTTATGTGACTTACTTATGACCTTAGGACTAGTTACATGTGCTTAATTAGTATTTTTTCACCTTCAAATGTTGATATAATTAACTCATATTTTTATATGTCATTTTTGAATGTATATTACATCACACTATGTAAATTACATGAACAACATTTAATCATAAGTTAAGTTAAAAATTGACAAGTGTGTAATTCAAGAATGGTTACACTTACACTGGCTCATTATATTGTAGACTTACCTTCATCCGAATTTGGACATGCCATTTGGGTTGTGCAATGTCCATTTGGCATTTACAACCTTCATGATTCCATCTTCCATGATAAGTTGGATGAATTCATCATCATGTATATTGATGACATTTTTGTGTATTTTAAGTATGTTGAAGAACATATGGAAACACTTAAAAATTAAAGGAAAATCGATTATTCACAAATAGAACAAATTGTGAATATGCCCAAAAAAAGATGAATTTTTTTAGTTAGGTTTTGACTTGAGTAGGGGTGGGGCTTGATTCAAGGTAAATAGAAACCATTAAGTGTTAGCATAGGCCAATCATTGCCAAAGGCATGAGGTCCTTCTTAAGCTAGGCAAACTTTTAAAGGAAATTCATTAAAAGATTTTATCAATTGGTTTAACCTTGCACATACCACCTTGAAAAGGAGTTCCTTCGAGTGGGGTGAAGAACAATAATGAACATTTGAGGATTTAAAGTCCAAGCTTTTGTCTACACTCATGTTGAAATTTTTAGATTTCATGAAACCATTTGAAATCCACACAAATGCAAGTGATTTTGTAATTGAAGGTGTCTTAATGCAGGAGGGGCATTTATATCACATTTGAAATCAAGTTCTTAAGGGCATAGTAGTTGTGATGGTGAAGTCATGAAAATGAATTGTTTGCCATTATAAGTTGTTTTATAGTTTAACAACATTATTTGGGGGCACATAAGATGTAAGTATTTATGGGTAATGTATCCTTAAGATATTTTGAAGCACAACCAAGGGCCATGACTAAACAATTGCAGTGGTATGACACCTTGGCACTTTTGGATCTTGGGATTAGTCCACAAATTGGGTTGTCAAAATGTAGTCCTATAGGGGTTTGAGTCATAAAAAGAATTTTAAAATGATAACCTTTCAACTAAGATGCAAACCTTATGTGGGATCCTCATTGGTGAAGGTAACCTCAAGTGAAATATAAAGGAAACATATTTGCACAATGCTTTTGCACATCATTACTTCATAAAGCTGCAAAATAAAAGGAAGGTGAAAGGTATCACCTTGAGAGAGTTGTTAAAATGGAAACAATTTCGCATTTATGCGCCAACAAGAAATTTGCACACAAAAATCATGCAAGAGGAACATGACATGTACGTAGTAAAACACCATGGGGAGAAAACCATGACAATGGCCATAGGGAATGGTTCTATTGGCTAGAGATGAAGGAATATAAATAACACTTGTGAATCAAATGCCAAACAATAAAGTCCATTTATAGAAAGAAATTTGGATTTTATAAATCTCTCCTCATTTCGAATGAACCATGGGAAAGGTGTTTCCATGAACTTCATGACACAACTCCTAAAGTGGAATAAGATGGAGGCCATTTAAGTGGTGATAGATTGTTTTTCTAAGTTGGCAAAAAAGGTGCCAATAAAGACAATTGTTGCTTTAGCAAAATTGTTTCATGATTTGTGGGTCAACACCATGGAATGCCACAATACATAGTGAATGACTATGATGCAAAACTCATGGTGAGCTTCTAGAAGCATTTGCTTTGGAAGGTGGGCACAAAGTTGTCATTTAGCACACCATTTCACCCACAATAGATGGCCAAATGGAAAGGGTTAATGGGGTGATAAATCATTATTTTTAAAAGTGTGTTGGGGCTAACCATATAGCTCTGGCAAAGTTTTGTTATAACTCCACAACACATTTGGCAATTTAGGGATGTCCCAATTTGAACTAACGTTAGGAAAAAAAAACCATAAAACCTATGGATTCACTATGAAAAAATTGTGTTTGTTGCAACTTGTCTGATAAAAACTAGAAAATGTTTGATTGAACTAGATTACAATCAAAAAGTTTTCGATAAAACTAAATTACAACTAGATAGATTAGTTGCAATGAACATGATTTTTTCATAATGATTTAACCATTCCCATGGGACAAAAACACCATTCCAAAAAAGTAATGGAAATGGTCAAAGGGTGAGAAGAAATGTATGCCTAGGCCAATGAGTTATTAGAGGATGCTTTAAAAGAGATTTGGGAAACATGCCAACAAAACACAAAAGCATGTCAAGTTTGAAGTAAGGCAACATGTGTGATTCAATATCAAGGACTTCAAAATGCCTTAAGGATTGGCCGCACATTTTACCACTAAATATACATGACCTTATGAAATTAGTCATAAGTGCTACCTAGATGTATGCACTTTGAAGTTGTCGACAAGTTTTTTCACACACCTAAACTTTCACGTCTTTAAGTTGAAGCCATTCATTCGAGAAAAGAAAAGACCAAATTGGATGCAAAAGATGCATGCAAAAGTGGATGCCATTGAGTAGAGATTCATAAGTGGCATTAAAAGGTATAATCCAAGCTAGGAAAACAAGCTTAAAAGGAAAGACATTTTAAAGGTTGCCATCCCAAAAATATAATATGGGTGAAACCTTCCCATTTGGACCACATGCCAAAGATGGTGACCAAGTTTGAAGAAAAACAAGGGCATGAACTTGGGGTGAAAAGGATGCACAAAAAGAAAAAACCTTTGGAAAAAGACCCATGGCCTGATTAACCTAAATGCTGATGAAGGCAACAACCCCTTTAAATTGGGGGGGGAGGGGGGGGGGTACATGCACCTCATGTCTAATAATAATACCACGAATGCAAGACAAAAATAAGTATTGCCATTAACCAAAGTGGAGGGTCCTCACAAATTGGGTCAAATTGTGAAGAAGCTATAAGTCTATGGGAAGGATGAAGTGGTTGGGGAAAATGAAATGACAAAACCAACACAAATGGACCTAATGGTTCGATTTGAAGTTTGGAAAAAATATCAAGGGTTTGGTCAAACAAAACTAGGGTAGTGGTGTGTGTTATTATAATTGCACACTTTTGATTAGAAAAGTGAGATTTCCCATGCATGAACTCAAGATTCATGTTTCACAAGGGTGAAGGAAATTCAAATCATAAAGCCTAGCTTAACACTATTTGTTGGTGCATTTGTAATTTTGCCTAATGTGATGGCCAAGGTTGTTTTATTGGACTTGAAATGGAATCCAACATAAGAGTAGCCACTAGGGGAAATAAACTTTTAAGGAAGTAAATAATAGAAAATGTGTTTGAACACAAGTTCAAGAAAAACATAATGAATGGACACCCCACCTCAAAGTTCCTTTTATGTTAAAAACACAAAAACACAACATGAATGGGCTTCATGATCTAGGGAACAATTAACCCCAACTTGGGACTATAAGAGATAAGGAATTGATAAGATGTAAGGGATGTGTTCTAAAAACTTGATGTCAATGGGACATTGACATTTGTAAAGTGGGGGAAAGTGACATGCTCTTCTAGGTGAGGTTCAATGCAAACTTGTCTAGTTGGGGCCCATGTTGGGACCACCAATGGGCAACCCCCTTTGCCAAATGGGTTTACAATTAAGTGTTAGATTGGGTTCGACTTCTAGTTTGGCATGTGCATGAAAAACACATATGTGTGTTGTGTAAATGGGGCTAAATGGTCACATGGCAAGAAGGTCATGGGGCAAGCAAAGGCACTCGCCCAATTATGTGTCCAAGTTAAAACATGTTTAAATTGCTAGATGAAACTTGGGAGTCTTGGGTGAAAAAAATTCAGACCATTGGGGAAGTTCATGGTCGACCAAGTCCCACTTGCTAAGGTAGGAGTTAATTTAAGTGTGAGAGTTGGTTTGTGAATCAACTTGTGGCGAGGAAATTAAACTAGGCGTGATTTGGCCATGTGTAGGTAGTTTAAGAATGTGACTTGGAGTTGTGGGTGCAACATAACATTGAAGTGAATCTAGGTATGCCATTAAGTATTAAAAGCCTTTCAATGGAAAGATACATTTACAACCGTGGATTCCATCTTTCTTAAAAGTTGTTTAATTAGATTTTGGTTCAAAAAATGAAGGTACTAGTGTTGTTCACTTATTACTTTAGGAAAATCTTTCATCCTAATCCCATTTTTTTTTCAAAGAACATTCAATTTTGGTTCAAGGATTAATTCATTTTTAGAACCTTCTATTAGGTTCCTAATTTTTCACATTTCAAAACTCCTAGTTTTAAATTTAAAAATATTTAATTCAAGAAAGTCTAATTCTAAATTGGATCCAATTATACTTAATTGAAGCAAAATTCAAAATTGTTTTTGTTAATAATTACTAATATTGTACAACCACAAGAAAAAAACCAACTTGAAAATTGAAACCAGAATTAACCAAAAATTGGAACCAAACAACATTTGAACATACCATTCCTTGTGCATAAATAAAAGCAATAATTTGATTTAATTTGATCAAAAGAGACTAAACTCATAACAATGACTTCAAACAACCAACTTCCCTTAAGCTTACATTCCATCTCCATTCAATTTATGCTTTGACATCGATTATGCAAATTAGTCTTCTTGGGTTTTCAATCACCATGAACAATCACCTTCAAATACAAAATAAAAGCCCCTTCAAGGAAAAATCTAAATCTCAAGACAAGAAACAATGTTAGATGCCATATAGGCAAAGGCAAGGTGTGGGTAGGGCTTGAGTTTTGTAGCAAGTTGAATTGAAACTTGCTCTCCAACTCAACGAATTTGAACTTACTTGTAAATTATGAAGAAGTGTGATTGATTCCAAAAAATGCATTGGATGGATGTTTAGGCATTAGGAAGGGACACTTTTAAAGGAAAAATCCCATGTGTAAAGATAAGATATGTGATCCATGATTTCTAATTTAAAAACATTATCTAGGTGCTAAGCACCAAATCATGTAATGGTTGGAAGTTTTAATTGGTTAATTAATAAAAAACAATTGATCCTTTCCAAATGTTTTAATTTTTCAATTAAAAAATATTGTTAATTTAGTCTATTATTTATATCTGAAGTTGATGGGGTACATGTATCTCATGTCACCAAAGCTTTTTTTTTTTTCCTATTACAACCATGAATTGAAACTTTTGTTTACTTATAAATATTTTGGCCATAATTTAGAATGTATCTATAAAAAAAAAATTTACATGTTGGCTTTCAACTGCAATGAAAAAGTGGTGATTGAAAGGTTTCCTACAAATAGGTCATGTTTCCTTCAAGAGGTGGTTCATATGTGGTTAGAGTACAATCAATGAATCTTTGTTGATTTTGTGTTGGAAGAAAGAGATTACACATTGGTGTAAAATTTGGGCAATTCTTTTTTGCTAGAATTGCACCCAATGTGTGAATGACATCTAGTATATTATGTATGCATATGATGGATGGGCATGCTTCATAGAAGTGCATGCATTTAGATGAAAACTTTTAGATATAGTAAAGGAATTTTTTAGTTTGACAAAATAATTCTTTTAATGTTGGATGGGTTATGAGTTTTCACTTTATATGTTATCTATATGATTTTCATAAGGACCTGTATGAACTAAACTAGGCACCGGATTTCTTAGTGGGGATTGAATGTTCTAATTCAATATTTGATTTTAATGCATTAAAAAAAACTTGATTGTAATTAACAATTCCAAAGGTTCAACCGTTTGCCAATTGGAATACACTAAACAAGAGCAATGAATTCAATGCAACATTGGTCTTGACATAGTTGCAAGACAATGTCTAATAAGAAAAAAAATTGGATTTCTTTTTACTATACTTGAATTATGATCAACATTTTAATTATTTTTCTTAAACAATATTTTCAACGAAAACATGTTATCTATTAGTTATAATCTCCCCTCAACGAAAAGGTTCAAGGTTCTATCCTTTTTTTCCCAAAAAAATGGTCCTTCCATGAACATAATGGATGGAAAAAATAAATCTATTGATAACTTTTTCAAGCTAGATGCTTCAAGGAGAAAAATATTTTTCAACAAAATGGTAGCCTTGGCCATGCTCCCCCAAGGAAAGGGGAACAATATATGGGGAGTAAGGGACAAAGTCACCCTAAGGAGCAACTTCCTTTAGGGAGGAAGGGGTTAAGTTCCCCAAGGAATGACCTTCAACAGGGGAAAATTTCCCCCTAGGAACAAGTTTTCAAATGTTTGACAAAAAAAGGGGGGATAAATGTTGTTCAAATCAAATGTTCTTTATATTGTTGCAAAGCTTTTGAAACATACATATTTTAAATGATCTTGCATTTTATGAACTAAAAGTTATGACAAAAAGGAAAGTTAAAAATAGAAAAAAGGACTAAAATGAGTTTTCTTTTGAGGAGATGAGGACTAATTTCCCATGGGGAACAATTTCTCCTTCGGGAACAAGTTTATGAATATTTGACCAAAACATTAAGGGGCAAAGGTTGTCCAAATGAAACGTTCTTTATACCATTGGAAAACTTTCAAAACATGGATATTTAATATGATTTTACTTCTTCAATTTGAGGTTATGAATAAAAATTTATGATAAAAAAATTAAACGTTAAAAAAAGGGACTAAGTTGACTTTTCTCCTTGGGGGAGGAGGGGAGTTGCCTTCTTTTTGGGGATTATTTTTTTCCCAACAAATAAGTTCCCAAATGTTTGACCAGAAAGTTGGAGGGCAAACGTTGTTCAAATCCAACGTTCTTTATACCATTGAAAAGCTTTTGAAACCTAGATATCTAAAACAATCTTGCCTTATTGATTTGAGGTTATGAATGAAAAGTTATGGCAAAAAAATATTGGGGACAAAAGTTTTCAATGTCCTTTCTCCCTTGGGCAATTGAATCTTCTTCTGCCTAGGAAAGAAACTTTTTCCTTAGCCTTCTCCCCAAGGAGTAAAATTAAAGCATTTGGAAATTGCACATTCAAATATTCTTTTTTCTCATAACTTTTTGTTTGTAATCTTGAATAAAAAATGCAAGACCATTTTCAATATCTACATTTTAAAATATTTCCAATGGTATAAAAAATGTTTGATTTTAATAACATTTATCCCTTGAAATTTCTTGTCAAACATTGGGGAACTTGTTCCTAAGGAAAGTTAGTCTAATTTGTTCTTGAGGAAAACTTAGTCCATTTCTCCCTAAGGAAGTTGTTCTTCGGAATAACTTAGTCCCTTTTTCCTTGGGGAAACATAGTTGAAGTTACCATTTTGTCTCCTCTATGGGGAAAATCCATTTCACCCCAGGTTACTTGTTCCAAGTCACCCCCTGGTTTGAAGAAGTTGCCCAAAGGTTTTTTATTTTCCCATCCATTTCGTTCATGGGAGGACCAAAATCTTTGCAGAAAAAGAACCTTGAACCTTTTGATTGAAAGGGGAGATTCTAAACAATAAATCATTTTTTTATTGAAAATATTGTGTAAGAAAGATAATTCAAATGTTAATCATAATTCAAATACAATAATAAAAAATTGAAAATATTTTTCTTATTGGGCATTGTTCTGCAATTGTGTTGAGACGAATACCACATTGAATATGTTGCTCTTGTTTAGTGTTTGCCTTGCCAAGCTCTAGGCAATTTGAGGTTCTATTGATAGAAGGTTATTTGGAGCAGCGTGGATTGGTGAATCCTATGAGGACTGAAGAACTTTTGAAACCTTGGTGCAGAAAGTAAGGTTCCATTTCTAAAAAGGGAGGGAACCAAAATAGGTCCAAAAGTGCAAGGGATATGTGGTAGCTAATTCCCCAAGAGTTGGGCCTTCTTGAAATAAAGGACCCGCTTGAGGTGGGAGCCAAGGTCCCTTATTTCATGAACACCTACTTAATGGCCTCTCCCTTTTTCCTTTTTTTTCTCTTTTTAGGTCCCTGAAACCTGATGGGTAGGAAGGTTTTAGAAAGCAAAAAGTTCATTCACAAAGAGCAAGAACATTCAATTAAATGAAAAGTGCCACTTTTTACCACTTTGTTGACACCGAACTATTCATCTGTATAAGGGGTCCTCTCACTAGCACTTAACAAAAGATGGTCAGGGCATGTGCGTTATGATTCCTCAAATGAGTATTAGGGTTGGGGTTCTTTTGTTTGGTCAATGATTGATATTTAGTCTTTTTTTTTTTTTTTTGGAAAAGCATGGTTTACAATACAGTCATCCGCAAATTCACCCTGTCTTCACGGGCCTCCTTTCACCCACTAACCCCTCTTTGAGTAGTATCCGTAAAGTAAAGAAATTTTATTAAATCTCAGTATGACATGCTGAAACCCTGCGGAATCTCAGCATTTAATGCACAAGGTTGGAGAGGAATTATAGTAGCTGTACAGGTAGGAGCAGTGAAAATCTATGTAGCATCAGTGGAGGCGCTCAGGAAAAAAGAAAGAAAGACAGGGTGAAACTCAGGAACCATCAAAATTGATGGTTTTGGTTTTCTGAGTTTCACTCCCCATGGAATGCTAATGTAGTTTTTTGCAGGTTTTTTTAAAATCTCACCCTGTGTATGACCAAACTCAGGGTACTCGTGCTGTCTTCAGCTGACTCAACGGATATCTCTAATGTCAAATGTGTTTTTCTAGCAAAAACTTGCCACTTGAGAGCAATAAAAAAATCAAGGAAAAAACACTGGTCAAACTTAGGTTATTGGTAGCAGGTGTAGGGGTGTAAGTGAGAGGACCCTCTATACTTGGGGTAGTCCTTGAGACCATTTATAGACATTTCAGGTTCCGATTTGGGGTTCAAAGGGGCCTTGGGTGAACCAGCACCTACCATTGGTAATTGGTACCATAGCAAAAATACTGAAATCCATTTAAATTATTTCTAAATATTATGAATATCCCATGAGTAAAGTGAAGCCAGGGTCTTTGAGTTCAAATCTAACATTTTTCAGCCTTAATATGGTCACTAAGAGGCCTCACTCAAAAGGGTGAAGGTACCAAACATGGGTGCTGGTTCACCCTTGTCGATCAAAGAGAAGCCCAAACATATTAATTCATAGTTTTTAAAAATAATGCATATAGGTTGCAAACGACTTGGCCACATATGACCAATTTTTTGACAATTTGCAAAATACCCCAATACAATCAAATGTTCTGGGAGCTCCTGTTTAGAAAAGACACGAAAAGCTCATGGATGCCCAAATTTAAAATGATTAAAAGCTTTTCAGGGGTATAGTGGATCTATCTAGAAATTTCTAGACTCTTTTGAAAGAATGAGCACTGAAATCTGACACTTCGTCAGATTGTTATCCTTTTTGCCCCATGTGTGATACATGCCAAAGATGAAGGGGCTGATGTTATAGGTGGGCAAAAACTGGAATCTGTTATTTGGAAAAAGACAGCCAATGGTGAGGTGACAACATTCCATTTTGGAAACATATCCGCATTTTGCCTACTGTCTTTCCTCCCCCACTTGAAGAGGGAAAACTTTATTGCAAGAAAACACAACAAATAGAAGGAAATGGAAAGACATAAAGAAGCTTCCCATTGTTTCCCTACCATCCTCAAGAGAGGGGGATACCATGCTAAAGTCTAATCCGGGGAGTCACAGAGCTTGACTTCACTGTATGTAGCCATGATAATTAGGATAAGAAAAACCCTGTAAATAAAAGTGAAGGATGGGAACCCATCCATCAAAAGTACAAGGCAAAAGAGAACACAAATAGACACAACCCAAAGAAAAAAAAAGAAGCAAATAATCAACGAAAATCAGGTAAACACCTTGCGTGCAAAGAGGACTCATGACTATGAAATGACAATCCATAGTAACAAAGAAGACCTAAGACTAAAGAGCTGTCATCTGCTACAAATCGGCTAGTGAGGAAGATGCACTAGCTATAGCAACCTTCAGCTCTTTCACATGAGTGATTCAACAGTGTCAAAAGCACATGCGCGTTGCGCTTAGTCCAACACACGTAGTCATGAGATATGTTCCTATTGTACAGTCAACTCCCCCTGTTTTGAAGGTAGAAGCCAGAAGGTAGATTTATCTTTAAATGTGATTAAACATTTCAAAACTTATGGGAAACATAAGTTTTGATTATACATATGAGCACAATTTCAAAAGATAGAAAGAGCCCAGTACCTAACTAATTGATGGAACCCAATTCTAATTTCTGATGATGATATGAAAAAATTCATCAGACAAATGCTTTGAAGTTCAACATGATTTTCTGATGGGTATATATATTATTTTCAATTTAAAGTGGTGGTAAATCGGATCCGTGATTTTCTTTTCAGTTTGCTGTTGTTGCGTCATTGCTAGCAACGCAAGAGGGATATAGCATTCTTAAATGGCAACAGGTTTTTAAAACCTGGCTCCCAAGTAGAAAAATTAGTTTAAAAAAAGGCTACCAAACTAAAATGTGGCGAAAAGTCTTATTTTTAAAAAATGGCGATATTATTTCAAAAGAGAACGGGAATATATTGCGATAGAATACTCCCTTTTATTCTTTATTTTCCTCATTTTGGTGACAAAAAAACGCTGAATCAGATACCTAATAAGTAGGTGGAAAACTTGCAATCTAGAAACTCAGACAACGCGTGTGCACTTGCGTGCGCATGCGTAAGCGCGTACGTACTTGCGTACGCGCACGCATATAGCTTGCGCACACAAACAAAGAGGGCGCCACAAGCGCAGGTGCAGACGCATAGAAGAGAGGAGGAGAAACACACACGGAGACAAACAGAGAAGAGAAGAGGAGGAGACATGGCGAACAAAAACAGCTATGACAAGCAAGAGTCCAGCGGGCTGGGATGGACAAGTCAGGCGGGCAGAAATTTCGATGAGGATGGGACCGCCAACAAGGCGGGTCAGAAAGGGAGCAGCAAGGAGAAGCTGGCGGAGGTGAACAAGAAGGTGATTGCGGTGGCTAGCAAGGGGATGGAGAAGACCAAGGAGGTGGTTGCGGTGGGTGCACAAAAGGTGAAGAGCGGGACCAGTATTGGGTTACGGTGGATTAAGGAGAAAGTGCAGAAGAAGTGAGTGAGAGAGGCGTGAGGCTTGTGCGCGGGCGGGGGGCGGTTTCTCTTGTGCATCCGGTGCAAGGATCTGAAGACTATGTTCGAGAACGGGATTTTTTTGGTACGCGTGTATGTAGTGTGATGATGATGATGAGGTGTGACCACGCGGTGTTGCTTCTCCGACTGTGAATACTGAAAGCAATAGGTATGTGGAAAAGCTAATTGGAGAGAATTCAATAAACCCTAGGTTACATATGTTGATCTTGAAGACAAACAGCCTATGTTACGAAATATTTGTGCGCCAGGGAGTCGATGCCTTGCATACTGTGAGATTATCCTTCCTCCTGAGACTATTCTTGCGGCTGTGCGATCTGAGCGCGGTTTTCTCAAGGGACCTTTTCGGGTCGGGACACACGCCAAACTTTGGAATATGCTCCCGGGTTTTAGGTAGTCAGGGTTCTCGGGATTGCCTGAAGTGGTTCCAACTATTGATCATCAGAGCAGAGTACTTACACCCATTCATTTACATACCCATTACAATAAAGAGTGACCCTCTGGTTTTTTTCCTTTGGTGTGGATTTTGTTTGGCCCTCATGGTCCTTCATTGAATTGCTTTAAGCGTCTAGGCTTTCACAGGGTCCCATTTCCAATCCTGCCAAACTTGGAACATGGAACAGGAATGATTTTGGGATTGCAAAATGTATGTGCTGCCCCCCACTAGGATTTTATGCAGCTAGAGGCCACAATGGAGGACAAGTGTTTAGTTTATTAGCAGTCATTGATTTTAGGTTTTGCAACTCGGTTTCTTGACTCTTGTGGTAGAGAGGCTTGAAAGACAGGTAAGTAATTGCTTTCAAGGGAAACATGGGGTCTGGCAGAAACCAGCAACAGCCAGCAGGTTGCCGGAATCCTTGGTCTGAGTTCATGGATTCCAGAGGTTAATAACTGGCTACAGTTTTCTTTCTTACTAAGGTTCTCATGAATGAATCATATCATGGCTTTTCTATTAGCTGGGTATGAGACTGGTTTGGTCACAGCAAATCATTGATGGCCACAGTTTTTCCTGAGGATGGTCATCAACCTCATTATTTCCAGAAACATGATTCTCATCCTCTACAGGCTGCATTGTACATGAAAGCCAAAACTTGGATCTTGCAATTTTCGTTAGAGCCTTGGATGTGTGGGTCTCTGGGGGAGCAATTGAAGGTAGCAGGCATCATGAACAAATCATTCGCTGTGGTTCTAACTCCCATGTCTCTATGGGGCAGTTGCTTTTGTTCAAATGCCACAAGTTGGAAGAAGGCACAGGAAGCTTTGAGATCATTTGACAAGATGCCCACATGCAATATGGTCTCCTGAGCTGTCATGCTGATAGGATATGCCAGTCATGGGCATGGTAAGGAAGTTCTCACACATATTGAAAGATGTCTAGATAAGGGGTAGAGGTCAATAATGGCCATTCTATTTGCCTTTTGTAGGATTGTAGCCATTCAGGGGCTTGACTACATTGATATGTTTGATTGTAGCAATTAACTTGCAGCATTTGCAAGGTTGGTCCTGAGCACTCATTTTGCAATGAGTTCTCTCATCTCCACATCACCATGAACTCTGGAAGCAACAAGCAAGATCATCTTCACAGAAGCAGTTGGTTCACACCAGTCCTGTTAATGAAATGCTTGCCTCCCACAGATGGTCAGATCATGGTTAAGGAGACAAACCATGCAGGTGCAGGCTCCCCTGTTCCAGAAACTCTGTGACTTAAATCCATGGGTCTATAATGTAGATTAAGAAGAAAATGCATAATCTGCATGTGTCAAGATAGCAATAAACCTGGCCTTTTTAGTACATGTGGCTTTTTAGTACACCTCCTATTGTTCCACTCCACATTCTCACAAATTTGTGTGCATAAATGTTTGTTGCAAAATAGTTGGTAGAATAAACATAGTGGGGGATACTATCACTTCCATCATGTTGAGGGCTGTCTTTTATTGTTGAAGGGATTGTTGCTGATGCTTGCAATATTTTCATTTGCTTGCAGTGCAACAAGCCCATTCACTATTTGATGATGAGACAAGAGACAGTTGTGTGTGTTGAGTAGAAAGATATTTTCATATAGATATTGCTATATACTAATGTTGGATAGTTTTTTGATTCTGCTACAAATTACCCAAAGGTTTGTGGTTAGGCATACGCAGAATAGCTTGGGGTTGGAAAAGTTTCATGAAACAGAACCAGCAGGTGGAAGAGATTGAAAGTCCAGGGTTCAGAAAATCTGGGTTTGTTGGGAACTGCTGGAGGGTATGATATCAAACAACAGGTCATAAGAAATCAACTATAACCCAGCTCCACCAGCCTTAGAAGCAGCCTAAGCAAAGAATGGAGTTACTCAGATTGGCATCCAAGAGATCAGTTTTTCTCTCTAGCAAGAAAAAAAATTGATAGTTTGCAGAAACAAGCTGACATTTTAACATCTTTGTGCCAACAATGTGTGAGTATGAAGGGCCTGAAAGGCCCCTCACTCTGTTCTAACCACTTTTCTCAAACAATGGGTTTCCATCACTCTCAAAGGAGATGAAAGCCTCTAAAATTCTCAATTGGGCCAGAGTGGCTTCCACCGCCTGGACCCCTTTCCCCCTCCACCTCTTTGGAGAGAAGACAAATGCCTTCATTAGCATTTGTGCACCTCTTCACCATAAGGCTAGTACCCCTTGTCAAGGGTCAGCTTTGTGTTAGTCACATCAATGTAAATTTAGGGTAGTGTAAGGTATTTGAAAGTGGGGTTGGGTAATGGGGGAAGGAGAAAAGGGGCAGGATTTTGAAGGGGTGATGACCATGTGAATTGGCATTATGGGGAGGTTGAGATTTGAGTTTACATTTATTGAGGATGATGGCAAATGGTGATCAATTTGAAATTAGATGTAGATGGATTTGTAGATTTTTGATGTGGGAGGGCAGGAAATGAAAGTGTGATCCTAAAGAGGAAGACATGGGCAAGTCACTTACTTCTCTATGACTAATGGTGAGGACTAGGAGGGGTCCACTAGCCAATTGCATGAGCACATGGCCTTCAAGAGAGGATTGCATTTTGTTGAATTTTTTTTAGTGATAGTAGCTTTGGGGATGCAGTCGTGACAATATGTGGATTCCATCGATTGGATGCAAATTGAATGGGTGGGGTTAGTAGGGAGGGAGGAATGTGTGGTGGAGGCCGTTAACAAGAGGATACCTACATGTAATAGAGCAAAGTAACAGCATTTTGAGTGGGAACAAGAGCATGAAAGTAATTAGGGAGCATAGTGGGTTCTCTTGGGAAATTGGGTGAAGCAAGATCATTAACAAAACATATTCATCTAGTAGAATAGTGGGTGAGAAGGAATTTTCAAATGTGCCATTGGATTTTGATATGTTAATCTATGTATAAACCATGGAGGACTGGATGTTAACAAGAGGATAAGAGGTGTGGCCATGTATGAAGGGGTCCACATAGTTTGCATATCAAGGATGGGAAAGGGTAGACCAGAAAAAATGTTTCCAACAAGTGCCTGTGTATTGATTGTTCTCAAATGGAGAATAGACACCATATCTTGTAGAAGTGAAACTTTTGTCTTGAATGACAAATCCATCTATGTAAATGCTTTGGAACCCAGGGAAATCAACAGATGCAGGCACAAGCTTAAGAACATATAAAAGGGGAGGGAGGAGGGGTAAAGTGGTATGCGCAAGAGAGAAGATTGTTTCCATTGTTTGGAGAAGCATGTTTAGGAGTGAGGTGGTGCACTTGTGAAGATTCAGGGGTTGGGATGGGTATGGTTAATTTGTTTGATATGACTAGGAATTTAATGTGGGTTTAAGGAAGGAGGATGGGATGGTGGCGGTGTTGGTGGACACAAACAAGGAAAAAGCCATTGGGTTTAGTTTTATATAGTTAGGAAGAAAATGCAAGAGATCTGCTAAACTTAAACCTGTTGTAGGGGAAATTGCACAGGTGTGGATATCATTATCAAAGCTAATCAACTTCTGTTTCAAAGTCTTATTATGATGGTCTAGATAGATTGATTTGTGTTTGCAAGGAAGAAATATTCTACTGATGCCAAACCAACAATAACTGCAAGTAGGATAATGTTCCATTCTATTTACCAAAGAACCATATATGTGAGCTTGGGCGCCTAATATGTCTATGGATGGGATGCTACATTTGACATGTTCATTGGGGTTGTTCTTGGAATTAAATGTGGAGATTGAGAATGTTTGAGAAGGGATGGATGTATTTTGGGTTCTTGCGATTAGGGTTGTGATGAATGGGTGTGCTTGAAGGTTTCAATATGATGACACATGCAATCTTCTTGTACTAACTAGATGTTAATTATATAGTCATATTTGTTTGTATTTCCAAAAAGGTTATTAACTAAATTGGGGTATCCTTTCCATTTAATTGTGTAGTCTATATTTGTTTGGATGGCTCCATAGACATTTATGGAGTAGTTGGTGTAAATGTGAAGGATTTGTTCTATTTGGAGCTTGTGTAGTGCAGAGGGTGGTTATAGGTTTAGGGATGGGGGAGTGATTGAAGGATCATGGTAGGGGTTGGGTTTAGGGGACAAACAAGGATCTGATGTATCTAGAGAAGCATAAGGTGTGTGTGGAGCAATTAATATTAGACGAACAATGGCTACTACATGAGGAGTGTTTTTGTACAAAATAAGGTTGATAAGAGCTGTAGGGGATGATAGATTGATTTTGTGAGGACACTGTATTTGAACTTGAAAGAAGTGTGTAAAAGAAGTTTCGTGCCAAAGGCATAAATAACTTGCATGAAAGAGGAAATACCAGAGGTACGAGGATTATTTGTAGAATATGGTTGAAGTAAGGAGCCCAACTAAATGTGGTGGTGGTGTACTTTTAGATATACGTATGGTGCTTCTAAAGGGCAAAAGGGAAAATATTTGCCCTTTTATAACACAATTTGTGTCAATCTTTAGAGATTATTAAGATCTAATCTAGATTATGGGTAGGGTGGAAAGCTCATAATAAATGTGTTTTTCCCATCTCTATACTCTCATTGATTTCCAACAGATTAGGCCAACAAAAGATATTTTAAATATGAGATTTAATAATATAATTTCAATATTCTCATTTACATATAGGTTGATCTTTCTTTTCCATTGTGAAAATTTATCATATTTATTGATAAATAAGAAATAGATTTTGATAATTAGGTAACAAAATAATACCCTCCAAATGGAAGAAGTGCCCAAAATAATACAAAGAATCCCCAATATTCAAAATTGAAATGACCATATTTGTTGTGATACCAATTGTTAGTTTTAATTAATTTTAAGAATCTATATTTTATTTTCAATGTAAATGAAGTTTTAGTTATAATAAATCACACCTAGCTCTAGCCAATTAGGTCAATCTGATTTTAAATGTTTATGAGTTTGGTTCTTAGTTCAAGAACTTGCCAATTGAATTCAAGAAAATATTAAATTGACAACCATATCCTTCCAATTTCTTCCAAACTTCACATTCAAAGTTTCAAGTTATGAAATGCCATGATCTTCAACTTTCCACATATTGATGCATGTTAATGTAAGAAATCCAGAAATCACATGAATGTCCAAATTTCCATACTTCATAGATTTTAAACATTCTTAATTCGGTTTTTATATTTGAATATGATTTTATATATTCAATTTATCTAAAATTAAGCAATTTAAAATGTTACATATCTAATCATCTTAATTCGTTTGAAACATGATACCTAAAGTGTGACCACTTTTTGAACCAAAAAAAATCTTTATTTGGTGGAAAGCTTATATATCTCAAATTTGTAAAAATTGATTGGATTTTTTAACAGTCAAAAAATTGAAAATGTAATTATTGGCATGTGTTTGCATAAAAATGCAATTTCATTTTGAAATTAATTAAAGTGGAAAACATGTAGTAAGATATAAATACCATCTTTAACATTCTACATGTATGAATATTCTTTAAGTTGAAACTAAAGAACATTATGTAATTATTGAAATTTATTGCATTTATAATGAAGACTAAAATGGCATGTGCTGGTGGCTCAAGTATGAATTTGTTACACAACTAATTTCTTTTTCCAAACCCCACACGATTGGTCTAAGAGTTATGAATTCACTACCCAATTAATATCTCTTCCCAAAATCAAAGATTATAATTTAGTTGATTTTTTAAAGACAAAAATCGCTCAACATTCATCTATATCTCCCACACATAAGGTCTACAAATTAAAAATTACCTCCTTCCAATGTCATACTCATTGAGGGCTTTCCAACAATACCAAGAGTGCACCTTAATTTTCTTTAGTTTTTTAGTTTTGATTTTATTAAACTTTCAATAACAAAATTGTTCGATATTCAATAATTCATGCAATGTAGATATAAATTACCTTAGTGACTCTTTTTCATCCATGGCTTTCCAATAGTACCAAGAACACAATAAAAGGTGCCAAGGTTTGGGAAATTTCAAGGTGACAAACAAACAAGACAAACTTGTTTGATAGATAGACCAATGTAACCTATGTTGTAATTGGTTCGAGTAGTGTGAACATGATCATGTAATTGCTCCCAGTGTGAACAAGATTTGGATTGCAGACATGTTAGGTCTAAAAATTATGAAATCAACTCCATCAAATTCTAGTTATTGAAGACATTCCAAAATACCAAAAGTGCACCCCAATTCCCCTGAAAAGTTTAGTTTTGATTTCATTGAGTTCTCAATGATAGTTCAATATGTAATAATTTTTGCACAGTACAACTGAACATTACAAAAACACCTGGTTACACCCCTATTCATGAAGGATTTTTCAACAAAATCAAGAGCATGATGGGGGGTGCCATGGTTTGGGAGATGTCAATGTGACAAACAACCAATCAATCAAACATCCTTTCTTAATGTGGCCTACATTGCTGGCCCAATTGAATGAAGTTTGAAAGGGAAAATTGTATACCTTCTTGAGCCTAAGTCTAAAATTCAATTTTCATCAAAATTTTAATTAAATTTTTATTGGATTTTTAATGATAAAAAATACTTTGAACTCAATATCTACTTCACCTTAGGTTTAAAATCTACAAAATCAACTCCAAGAAATCCCACTCATTAAAACATTTTCAACAATACCAAAAGCATGCTTCAATTTCTTCAAATAAATGAAATTTGATTTTGTTGAATTTCCTTTGACAAAATTGTTGAACATTCAATAACTCCTACATTGTAATTCTATACATTATGAGATTATCTTGATGCACCCAACTCATCAAAGCCTTTCCAACCATACCAAGTCATGACATGCGATTTGGGAGATGTGAACATGACAAGCAAAACAAACAACCTTCCTTCCTTCCTTAATAGATAGATGTCACATATAAAATGCTTTTATATATAATTAGGTTTCATAACAATGCAAAAAAAAGTTCACAAAACTACCATCAAGAGAATCTAAAAAAATCTGTGAGAAAATTTCCAACATGTGAAACATTTCATAATTGAGAAATTGATGTAAACTTGGGCTGTTCTTGATAATTATTGTGACTAATAAATTTACCCCCTAAAATTTGAGAAGCTTGTGAAGGGTTCCCATTGATTGATTAATAAATGTCCATATATGTAAAACACAATTCTCCAAAAATGCAACAAGACTTGTGGAAATGATGTTATGAATTTTTCTTATGATGGAATGGACCCAACACAATATATTCCTTGAGACTTGGAAATGCACCCCATGCCTTCCATGACTAAGTCCCTGGAACAAAATTGCAAAAGAAAAATAAATAATAGATGTTGACTCAAACCCGTAAGATTATCATTGTGATGGACCAATGAAATTAACTCATAATAAAACTTGGGAAGATGATCCATTAATTAATTAACAAAATATCAAGTTGTTGGAGCAATGAAAGGAGCCTATTGCAACAAAATCCAGAAACTTGGGACTACATTTCAACATCTCTCAACAAAGATTTAATATGTGGGACAATACCCTTTACAGAATGCTTATATAATTGATCAAACTTCAACCTTCAATCATCATTTTTGTCATGGACCAATGAAATAAAAAAACATCATAACAAAGTTCAAGGAAATTGGCATGCCAATTGGTGAAGGACCAAGCATGGGAGTTAACAACTCTTTGGGCCACATTAGACAATATAGATGAAGACCAAGACTTGAAAATGCTATTCCATGCTACAATTTGTTTCACTTTTAGAATACAGATCAAATTTGAAAATGTCAATTGTATCAAGAGAAAAAGGTGTGTGTGTGTGTGTGTGTGTGTCCCTAAAGGGCCTAGAACTAAAATCTAAACTGACCACCAAAAGATTCCTTCCTTATTTCATACTTTAATTTTAACTTGATTTCATTCTACAATCAAGGTTGGCCCACAAAATTTATAAATGTTTCGGTCTGAAGTTTTTTAGGTTGGTTGTTCATGTCACATGGGTCACCTTTTTGTTTAAAAGACCAATGTGTCAATACCAAAATTGCTAGCATGACCATTTTCATTATTTTGGTCTTGGTCCCTATAACTACTCAAGTCTTCATATCAAAAAAACAAAGGGAGCCAAGGTGAATGCTTTACTCCAATATGACTCTAGGTCTTCAACTCATAAACTAATGTGTGAGGCTTAGGAAAGTCATAATCAAAAGAGTAGATATTGATCCCCCAACCCCGCTCAATCTGCTAACATGGAAGTTAATGCTAAACTGGATGAAAGGCCCTCAAGTTCACTTGTCTCTTTGGGGATGTGCATTCTCTGTTATAGAGGACAAATGGCACAAAGGCAAGGTCACGCGTGTCAGATTTTGTGATTTTCTAAACCACATTATATGACATAATCTTCCAGTGTTGATCATACAATGCCTAATTGTGTCCAAAATGTGTCTATTGACCTTTTCTTTAAATGATTGACTTTGCCACCCCAGATATGAATTTGATGGAATGGCCTTGCCCTGTCCATTATGTTGGGTGTGTCACCTCGCTCACCGTAACAGACTCACCTGGTGCATTACCCAACATAATGTGCAGAGCTAGACATAGTATATAAGGTAACCTGTACTACCCTGAGAAGGTAAACAGGTTCGGGGTTTTTTCCTTAATGCAGGCATGGTCATGTTGTGGGTAAAGGAGGGGGGAGGGTACATTCTTGACGAATTTTGTAGGCAATATTCCCCATACCTACCTTCTAACAAGATGCTTGACGTTGGGATATTTTTTCTCAGATAAGGCCAAAGCCAGCCCCTACTTGTCAGCAGTGCTACAAGTTTTTGTGCCAAGTCCAGAGAGAAGCCAGCATGAACAACAAGAGTGGTGGGCTTCATCACCATATGATTTACATATTATAGATCTACTTTTGTCTACTTTCAGATTTGCCAGAGCCAAATGACACGACCTGATACAAGTATCACAATCCTTGACTTAATTTGTGTTGACCCCAACCTCTTGTTACTACTTAACCCGAATTCTAATCACTACTTAGTACAATTTCAAGCAATTGGTGGTTGTTTGAAATATGTAGAGAAAATAACACAGATCAGCACATTTTTCAAGCTTTAACAACTTGTCAGGCACAAATATGTATCTAGAGAGTACTGAAGTGCAAGTCATATTTTGAAGGAGATGCTCATTCCAGCACTTTGCCAGTAACTGAGGACCAATCTGAACCAATAAATATTGAACTCTTATGGAGAATGAATCCTAAACAGAACAGAAACAAAGCATTCTGGGCAGGATCTCCAGATAGAATGAACTCTGCCATAAGTTGAAGCCAAGCAGCTACCACTATTTTGTCCATAATTCCATAACTCCAGATGCCTTCATGCTTGTTTGATAATCATTGGAATTAATCAAACAGATACTATCACAAGATAATGGGTACTTGATACTTGAAAGCCTCACTGTAATAAGTACGAGTGAAAATCCATATTTCATTCTCTTGGGCTTCTTTGGTTTGACCTGCCTGTTTGTGAAAATGTGTTCTTTGCCAAGGGGCAAAAGAATCTGTGAACTGATCATTTTGCTGTTAGGTATAGGAGAGACCTGCCCATCACCAATCGCCTGCCTATGACCAACCACTTATTTATATCTTTGTCATATGTGCTTCATTTTGAGTGATTTAAAATGTTATGGGAGCACTACCTCAAGCTCTAGATATCATCTTTGAAGTGCAAAGGAAAAGGAGTAATGAAAAAATAACAAAAAGAAAAATAAGCTTTTCAACTTACAAAATGCATTGTTTTTCTTTTTTCTTCTCTTTGGACCCCTCCTACTTTCAAACCTCATAACTTTCTTATTTCTTATTCATTTAAAACAATTTAAAGTGTTATAGGAATGCCATCTGAAGTTTTACAAATCATCTTGGAACTCTAATAGCAACATAGCAACATACAAAAAAGATTTTGGGTGTTTGGGAATCAACTTTTGTAATGTTCGGTGGATTGTTTTTTTGAGTTCTTAACCCCTTTACTTTGGGGGATCATAACTTTCTTATTTCTAATCTGTTTTTGACAATTGTTAGTGTGTTAGATGTGCTAAGAAGAAGGGTTCAAGTTTTGTTTGGACACCAAAGCCCTCTCCATGGATCTGGCATGCCCTGAGCACTTAAATGTTTGGTCAACAGTCAGTCTACCCTATGAGGCCTTGTCAAAGACAAATTGTCAACCCACTGCAACTAATTTATCTTGTATTAAAGTTAAAGGATCTCCACCCACACCCCAAATTTGGGCCTTAACGTACATTTACCACAATCAACATACAATGTAATCATTCCCCCATCAACCCCCCAAACATGAAAAACTAACAATATAAAGTGAAAGATTATTTATATGTCACCACATTGGGCAAATCATTCTTGTGGGCCAATAAAAACAATTATTTCCTTTCATGATGGACATTGTATGTAGGCTTATTTACATGTTCAAGAATAAATTCTACACTATTTGATTGCTATATTTCATCCAAATATAGTGTACACACCATTTTACTATTGTAGGTGAGATGTTAAGTTCTTTCTTCCTTTCAAGAATTGAACAATTTATGCTCCAAAATGCCTAATATGAAATGAATCCATTCATGTGATTGTTCACTCATAGTGACATGCCTTTTGGGCAAGACCCATGCTTTATACATTTGAAAACGCATGAATATGATTTTGTGTGCCTATGATCAAATAATCACATGTTCACCAATAAACATTAACTATTCCATTATTAACTTCATTTTTTTACCAATGTTCATAATTACGTAAATGAAGCTACTAGGTTCTTGTCCCTCAACATCCATCAAAATATTAAGTACCCGATGACCAAAGTGAAAATGTTTGGTGTTACATAGCCACATCCACACAAACATCATCCTACCTACAACTTAAATTAATGTTACAAGCAAGTAACTCACTTTTAATACACATTCTCACAACACATACACCATAACTTCATCATAAACTAAATTCCTCCTATTAATAAAAAAACAAGTTTGTCATACAGAGTGGTTCACTTATTGTATGTTGGTTTTTCGCAAAATTGACAAAACTTTTAGTAATGCCTTTTATTTTCCCCTTTTATATTTTTCTTACATTACAGAACATAGTTGTTAAATGGTTACAATAATGGTCTTCTATTGGCAACCTTGTCGATGGATTAAAATGTTGTTCAAAAGCCTGAAACAACCCAACTTGAGCAGTTCAACTTGTTTACGTTCAGCTTGTACATTATATGTACAAATTGACATATCGACTATTTAGCTTGTGATAATTTCGGCTTGTTTATAATCAACTTGCACATTATGTATACAAGATGAAATTAATTTGTGCATAACTAAGTTTATTTAAGCTTCTATAAAATATTGTTTCCAATTGCTAATATTGATTGCTTAAGAGAACATCTACTTTACATTATCCCCTTCTTAAAGTTGCAATGTCCAGAGACAACTGTGAGCCATACCGACATGGCCATGACCGGTAGTCTCAATTTTTAAGAATTGCATTAGGGATATTCAAGTGGGATGAGGTTATTACGGATTTTTAACAACTTTGTGTTAGAATAGGGGTTGATGAATGCACACGTGTGTGGGGGGTTGTTTTCTTTTCTAAAATGTGATATTGGTTGGGTTGGTTCTTTTTTTCAGCAAAAAGTTGGTAAACCATAGTTTTAGAACCTCAATGGCGTAATTAGGGGTGAGAAATTTCTGGAAGGTTGGGGGGAGATAAACAAACACCAAAATTCACAATGTGCAACAAAACATTGGTTTT
>Ga0209208_10001942_pt1 | contig 29571 bp, 23 predicted proteins | sample S1TSphfallax_3_FD_187694 | JGI IMG/M metagenome (GOLD analysis project Ga0209208, IMG submission 187694) | Host-associated microbial communities from peat moss isolated from Minnesota, USA - S1T2_Fd - Sphagnum fallax MG (SPAdes) (version 2) | ecosystem: Host-associated > Plants > Peat moss >...
AACAAAAAAAAAAGACAAGGAAAAAAGTAAAGGCATACTTGGTGTGATGTGCACAACTAATGATGATGCAACAAGCAATGATGCAAGCATAATGATGTGATAAAAAAAAATGCTTGAAAAAGGAGAAAGAAAAAAAAATGATGAAAAAGTTGTAACAAGAGAAGAAAAAAAAACTAAAGATGAAAAAAGTAACTAAAGTAACAACACAAATGAAAGAAAAACAATGATAAAAAGAAAAATCTATAGCACCAACAAAAGAGAAGAAGAAATAACAGTAATAATAATAATTTTTAAAAAAAATTGAAGAAGAAAAAACTACAGCAACAGTGAAACAGAAGATGATGATGGTGGAAGAAAAGAAGAACAAAAGGTGGAGGAGGAGAAAAACAAAAGGTGGGAAATTTTTGAAATCCAAGGGAAGGGTGGGCCAGTGAAAAGAAAAGAACAACCCACCTCACTGTTTTGTTCGGTTTAGATTAATTGATTTGGGTTCATCCCAAAACGGCCAAAACAGCCTCATCCACAACTGATGGATTAGTGGGTGCTGGGTCACAGCAGCTCCATACCTATGACTAATAATTGGCACTTCTTTGTCAAATATTTATTTATTTATGAAACGAGATTCAACTGTTTCAAAATTTCAACAGTTGAGGAATAAATATGCAAAATACTGGTTGAGCTGTGAATTTGTAATATTAACCCAATGGTTGGGTCAGTAAACAACTTTTCACAAGTTGGGAGTTTGATTCCCAACAATTTTGATAAATATCAATAAAATTCTCTTTTTCCAACAAGACCTTTTGAGAATTATTTTGTGCTGAACATCAATAGTACTTATGGTATCACCAACCCATTGTTAGGTAGACTTTTATATCCAAAGTGATTTTATGTTTTAAGGTGATGGGCCTCTTTGATTGGCCCATCACCCCAAAATAACTCACATTATGGAAGATAATGTGATCAAGCTATATTGATTACAAGAGTAGAATTTTCGACATATATGGGTTCAAGTCTGGTGCTATAGGGAATGAACTTGAGGGAAGACATGGGAATTAGGGGAATGAATTGGAGTCATCATTGGGAGCTTGGTAGGAATACTGGGAACAAAACAACTAACAAAAATCCAAACACTCCCCTCACCAAAGGAAGAAATTAGGTCGTCTTGGATGCATGTTGAGTTGTCTCATTAGCCAAATTCGCTTGTTTTCAGCCTAGGCTAGTACTCCTTTTTAAGAGCTTTGGGTTCGTATCCATGCTTTCATAGTATTCAATGACATGAACTTGACATAGTAACATACATATTTATTTCCACATTTTTTTTTCAAGGTTTATAGTTCCATCATGGTATTAAGGAAGGTTGTTTGTTTTTTTTTCTTTTGTCATGTTGAGATCAAAACCACAACACCCCTTGCTACGATCTTGGTATTATTGAAAAGTTGTCAATGAGAGGGGTGCACTAAGGTGGTTTCATAATGTTATGACTTAGGTTACAAGAGTTGTGCAATATTGAACAATTTTGTTGTTGAGAAACTAATAAAACCAATTTTTTTTTTGGGATATTGGGACATGGTCTTGATATTGTTCAAAAGATCTTGACAAGTAGGGTTTTATGAAAGTGATATAGTAATTTTTAGACTAAGGTGTGAGAGATATAGAATTTGAGTAATTTTTTTCATTCAAAATTCAATAAAATTCAAAATTTAATGAAAATTGGATTTCAGATGGAGGCTAAAGAAGGTGTACATTTTCCCTTTCAAAAATCATTCAATATATTGCAATATGTGCTCAATAGCACAGGCCACAGTAATATACATGATACAAACAAATTGATTGAATCCCCCAGCTTATCATAAAAGAAACCACAGAAAACATGCAAGGTTTTCTTTCTCGTTTCCCATAATTGCAATGCATCCATCATTGTCTGAATCCATTGTTTACAGAGCTCACTCCATCACGAATGGAGATTGCTATTCATCATGATATTTTAGGGGAGACATTGGAGACTTTGGTTTCATAAGGGTCATAAGCTTGTGCAAACTCACAGGTACATATTAAATATGGGATGTCAGAGGCCAGTGATGCATGTTATGTTGCGGGTATTCACATGAAATGCTCTGAGCTACATTGCTGACAGAACATGTGCCCCAGAAAGTTTGGACGTGCAACACAGAAAAGTTACTTAGTACTCCCTAGTTTTCCGAACCCTAGGACATGGGGGTGTGCCCCAACTAATGACCGCTTATAAAACATTTACATGATATTGTGGGTGTTGCATCTCGATTAGAGTGGTGTGTACAAATTTTAGTGCAATGATATGCTCCTTCTCTGTCAACAAATGTGAGCTAGGCTGTGCACTTGCTTGACTCAAGCAATATTCCCCTCTTCAAAAACAGATCAGGAAAGCTATTATGTGCTTCATGCCATAGCATCATAGAAAATATTCGAGTACATAGAATAAATAAGAGAGTTAGAGAAACATTTTACTCCTTCCCCATGGTTGGATATTTGTGTATTGCAAAACTTGTCTCTTTTTATGGCATTTCCTAATATTGGAGAAGGTGGGGTCTTGCATAAAAAAGAGGGCAGATGAACAGCCTAGGTTTAAATCTCTACAATCATGGGATGGTCCTGTCATCTAGTGCACGAGAAAAACTGTATGCTTCAATGACAAGGGCACGTTGTCACCTGACACCAACAATCTCAGGAAAATAGAACACAACAACCCAAGCCCATCAGGGGACCAAACGCCACACAAGAATAATGCAATGTAGACCCCATTCAAATCACCTATATTCTAAAGAAACTATGATACTAACTCCCACTAGGTCTTCCCCAGATGGTTGGTTGTTGGGGACAAGACCACAATTTCTCCTTAGAGAGTAGAGTTCTTGGTTGTGAAGAACTAACATTATTGTGGAATTCTCTACATGTGGCAGAGAACTATTTCCAATGCACGATATTCATTATTTATAGGAGTTGTCGATTGTTGTTGGATCTGAAGTCTGTAATCTGTAGAACAATTGTGCAAAGAGATTGGCCTACAGCCTATCAGAATTTACTGAGCTCATCACCCAGTTTTTGAACCTTGAGAGTGTCTGTTACCTTCACCTCTCTCTTGTCTAAGAGAGAGAGCAAGGATTATGTGTCCAGTTCTTCATAAGTGTCAAATCCACATTTTTGTTATTCAAGAAAACCCTTCCAGCTTTACACATATTAACACTTTCCACCAGAGACAATGTGTTACATGACTTGTTAACCCTTGGCACAATGAGGATAACATTTTATGTATTAAGGAATGGGCAACTCTTTGACTACTCTGCAAAGTAAGTAGGCAAATGGGCCTATCAGCACACTCTACAAAGTAATAGGGGCGTGCTCATTCTTGTGAGTACAGGATTTTGGATGATTAAGCTTTTTTTACATTGATGATTATGTTAAATCGTGGTCATTGGAAAGGACAGTTTATGATTATATTAAATAATGAACAATGACAAGGACACGTAATTAATTATGGGAACAAGGTCACATTGGATGAGAATATTACAGTTTTAAGGAACCCTGAAAATTGGCGTAATATGTTCTCAAAATTCATTATGTAACATTCCCAATCAACAGTTTTTAGAAAAAATTGTGATTGAGTGATAATATGAAAAAAAAGGTTAGCTATAAGTGAATTTCGAAAGTAAAAAAAACTAAGCAACCTTCTATATTGTTGACTACCTACTACAATGTGAGATGGAAATCTGGCAGATTTTTCTGATTTTATTTTCTCAAAATCTGGTGAAAAAAACCCCCAAAACCCACTTTTTTAATAAAAAAAAAGTTTTGTTTCCTCACGTGGCAAAACTTCACACATTAAAAAAAGTCTGCAACCAACACAGCACCTATGCAACAATTTTAAATCTTTTTGCTGAAATGTGAGTACCAGTTTCACACTTGAATTCAAATTGTTACACTTCTCATGATCAATGCCATTATCAAAGGGCCTGTTACTACATGATTTTTTTTGTGCCTAGAATTTAGACTGCTAGAGTGAAGTCGTCTCTATGAGAACATGGTTAGTGGTCTAGTGGAATCTTGTTGGGTAATGTCCGCCCCTCACCAGGCGACATTAGTCAAAAGAACTGTAATTTCATTTCTGGCAAACACAGGACTTAGCATTATGAACGTATTACTTAATTCTTTTGGCAGGGCAGTTGCAAGGGAGTAAGATTGCAAAGAGGAAGCATTTTGTATACAGTTGGTGGTAACAGCAAGGGCAGACTTTGGCAAGGCTTTTGACAGACTGCGATTGACATGCCCTTCTAGGTGAACCCTCAAGTGGAGGGGCTCGCCTAGTCAGGGCCCAAGTTCAGACCACCATGGGTCAGCCCCTGTGCCAGATTGGGTCACGAATCTAAGTGTTAGGCTAGGTTCATCTAGGTTTGACATCACTCACGATTCATATAGGTGTAAGGAGTGAGGGTTTAAGGAAGGGGGCCAGGGAGATGTCTTTGGCGCTATGTCTTCGAAATAGACAAGAACCTAGTTAGGCCATGATACAAGAATTGATAGTCTTGAGTGATGAGGCTTTAAGTTAGTTGCGAAGTCCATGGTGGGTTTAGTCCCACCCATCTAGGGGTTAGGGTTAGCCCAAGTCTTGATAGGTTCATGAGATGAAATGAATATCGAAACTAACCTAGTGCGTTGCTTGCCATGTGTAGGTAGTTTAGGTGTTTAGCAAGGAACGTGGTCAGAGGTGTGGGCGCAAAAGCACTAAGGCAAATATGAGTGCAAGAGGTGGTATCAAAGCAGGTTCCTTAGGTCTTCAAGAAATTTTTAAAGCAAAATCAACATTAAACCATCAACAATGGTCAAGCCAAAGAATAACTACAAAACCAAAAAGGAGAAAGAGAAAAGGCACAAAAGCAAATCGCCAAGATCTTACCCAAATGGGTGAAACCATGATGGAGTGGACAATTGTCCCAAGGTGAACAAGATAGCCTAAAGGAGATCATTGAGGAGGCCATTAAAAAACCCCTCCACAAAATCAAAAGAAAAGACAAGAGGGGAGCAAAGTCAAGCAAAGGTTCTATTCAGAAAGACAAGTGAAAGGGAAAAGTCCTAAACCCAATCAAAGAGATGTGAGATCATGTGGACTTGCACTCCTCATGCAAAGATTTGAGTGAGGAGACTCATCCGTTGATAGTCCCCTTTAGATTTCATTCCACAAGGAAGGGTGGCAAAAAAACCACATAATGCATTGAAGGAGAAGTTGATAAAACCTTAGGGGTACAAGGGGAAAAGGTGAACCAAACTATTGGGGCAAATGCACCCAAAGGCATCATGGATATCTTGACTCCTCAAAGGCCCTCATGCTGCAGCAAGGCCAAACCACTTTGAGCCAAATAATGGTGGGATTGGGCTTGGCTATGGCCACCTCGCATGGGGGCTTGGCCAAGGTCATGAAGGCAAGGTTGCTTGACTTTTTCATGGGGAAAGATACCAAGGTGAAACAAATGCACCAATGTTTTTACAAGGGAGGCTTATTTGGAGAATTGATGTTTCACCTCAAACAAGGAGCAAATTCATTTTGCATGGACTTTCCTCAAGGAGAATGTGTGAAATTGATGGATGATTCAAAAACAAAAGACATCCAACTTGTTTGAAGTTCTAATTAAAGAAGAATTCAAATTACAATTGAATGAAATATTCATGACGCATTACCTTGTATTCATAGATGACATGGAGTTTTTGGAACTTGCCCAAAGGGATGGGGTGGGTTCTTTGGTTCATTATGTATAAAAGTTTAACATGAAAATAATTATTGTTCCCCTCAAGGATGAGTTCACAAGGAAGTTGGTTCTTTTACATGGGTTGAAGGCATGGGTCAAAAATATAGTTTACCAAAGGGAAAACATTTTGAATACATGCCAAGCGTTGATGAAATTGCAGAATACATGGAAGATGATGGCCTTCTATGCCACCATGGTGAGTTCAAAAGCATGGTCACCCAAAAGAATAATGTAGGCCCAAATAATGGAAACAAGGGCCAAAACAAATGGAAGTGGGACCAAAGCAAGCTAAGGTCCCCTGACAAGAAGGAAAAGCCACTAGGTAAGAAGCTGATGGGAAAGAAGGATAAGTGTGATCTCACAAAGGTCATGTGTTTCAATTATGAAAAGTTAGGCCACTTGGTAAACGAAGTAGCATCGAATAAATGTTTGTGTTTCCCAAAGTAATAAATTTCTCCAAGGTGTTTTGTGGTCAAAATTAACACCAAAAAAATGAAACCTCCAATTTATTAAAAATAAAATGTAAAATTAATGTTGCGTTGTTGTGTTGTCTCTTGGATTTAAGAGGTTCCAATTTGTTCATGACTCCACAAATGACAGAATGGTTGGGAGTTTTTTTATGATTGGGAATCAAGATCGAATTAGTGGCTAATTGGGCATCAAAATACATTTGGTACAAAAAATAACTAGATCTTTCTTTAAAGTAATGTTTATAATCAAGTTATTTTGTAGTGGAGTTCAGCTTTTTAATAACTTCACCTTATGTGACTTAGATAGTTTTGATGCAATTCTAAGAAACACATTTTTCCACCTATGAAGTAGGCATCCTCCACAACGGAAATAATGTGAAAGTCCATGTAGCTAAAAAGTTAGAATTGCCTAATTTTGTACTTTTTATGTCTTTGGGAAGTTTTAATGGAGCGTTTAAGCTAAAAGGGGCAAGGCAACCTCCCAAATATATTTTGGATTCACTCAATAATTTTTTTAAGGTGCTAACATACAAACTTTTCAATTTTCTTCCACCCTATAAAAGGGTTGATGACAAAATTGAAATGGTGTTTGGGTTGGCTTTGCCATCCAAATCACCTTATAAATTAAACCAAAAAAAGTTGAAAGAATTAAAGAAATAGTTAAATGACCTCTTCAATGGGGGTATATTGAACAAAGCAAAGCAAGTCACATTATAGGGCATTGGTTTTGTTTGTTGATAAAAAGGAGGTAAGTTGAAAATGTGCATTGACTATTGTGCCTTGAACAAAGTGATGATAAAGAACAATTATCTTCTACCTTGCATTGACGATCTATTAAATTAACTAAATGGGGCTAAAAATTTTAATTGAATTGATATTAAGTTGAAATACTATCAAATCCACATAGCGGATGAGGATGTTGAATAGATGGCTATGAATATTAGGTATGGTTTTTATGAGTTCTTGTTCATGCCATTTGGATTGTGTAATGCCCCATTGATGTTCACAACTTTCCTGAACTTAATCTTTCATGAAAAGTTAGATGAATTCGTGATCATCTATATTGGTAATATCTTGGTGTATTCCAAGATTGTTAAAGAACATGTGGAACACTAAAATACCTTTTGAGACAACTCCAACACAACAAATTTTTTGCCAATAGAACCAAAAGTGAGTTTGCCAAGAAGAAATGGTCTTCCTTTAGGCATGTGTTGACAAGGGAAAGGGTCAAGCTTGACCCTAAAAAGTTGCAAGCCATAAAAGATTGAAAAATATTGATCATGGCTAAAAAAATTTGATCCTTTCTAGGTTTGGCAAGTAAAACAACTAGATGGCACAATACTATGGCATTGTTGGATGTGGAACTTATCGAAAGCCAAGATTGGACAATGTAGTCCTAGATGTGTTGAGTAAGAAGGAGAAATTCCAAGTGGAAAAACCCCCAACCAGTATTCAAGCACTAAGGGCCATCTTCCATGGGGAAAAAAGCCATAAACAAAAGAAAAGGGAGGCCTATATGCAAGACCTTTTTGTACAATAATATTTGAAAGAATTGCGAAAGAGATGCAAGGTGAAAAGCATCACTTTAAAAGATGGGTTGTTGAAATGGGAATAATCTCGAAGCTGTGTGCCAATAGGAAAATTGTGCACTAAAATCATGCAAGAAAAGCATGATGTGCCTTTGGTGGGGCATCATTGAAATTTAACCACAAGAGTGCCCATACAAAAGAGATTATATTGGCCTAAGATGGAGGACCTAGAATACTTCGTGCACACATGTGTTAATTGCCAAAACATTAAGTCCATCTCAAAAAATAAATATGGACTTTACATACCTATACCAGTCCTTAGTAAACCATGGGAAAGCGTGCCCATGGACTTCGTGATTCAACTTCTAAAGTAGATTAGAATGGATGTCATTTTGAGAGTTGATTTATTTTTTAAATTGGCAAAAAATGGTCCCAACCAAGATGATTGCAACAACTTTCAATTCAACAAAATTATTTGATGACATGTGGGTTAGGCACCATGGGATGCTTCAATTCATTATAAATGACAAAGAAACATTTGTTCTAGAAGGTGGGGACGAAGTTGTTGTTTAGTACAACGTTTCATCTGCAAATTGATGGCCAAATGGAAAGGGTTAATGGGGTGTAAAATCAATACTTTAGAAACTATGTGAACACTAATAAAAAAGATTTGGCCAAACATTTAGACATGGCGGAGATCTACTATAACTCCACAATGCACTGTACGACCAAGATGTCATTGTTGAATCAATGTTGGGAAAAAAAACTAAGAAACTTATAGATTTAACCATTCCCATGGGATGAAAAGATAACTCCAAATAAGCCATGGAGATGGTCAAGGAGTGTGAAAAGTTATACACTTGAGCCAAGAAGCTTTTAGAGAAAGCTCAAAAATAGTATGAGAAACATGCCAACAAAACACAAAAACACATATAATTTGAAGTTGGGCAACATGTGTGGTTAAACATATGGGACTTCAAGATGCTTGATGAATTAGCCCCACATTTCATTACTAAGTATACATGGCCTTATGAAATTTTACATAAGCCCCACCCCAACATGTATACCTTGAAATTGCCAACAAATTTCAAGGCATATCCAACCTTCATGTTTTGAAACTAAAGATTTTTTTTGTGATGATTAGAAACCAAATTGAAAGCAAAAGGTGCAATTTTATGTGGATACCATTGAACACAAACATATTTTGTGCGAAGCAAAGATGCCTCAAGGGCAAGGAGTACTTGGTCAAGTACAAGGGTTGCCATCATAAAAAGGCAATATGGATGAAACTTGCTCACTTGGACTACTTATTTAAAATGGTGGCCAATTTTGAATAGGAGAAGGGGCACACACTTGGAGTGGAAAAAACATGAAAGAAGTGTGAAACATTTTTTCACTCAATACTAGCTATAGCCTAAAAGTCCTACAATTTGTTTAATACTTTCATTGTTATTACAACTATAAACAAAATCTTGAATAATTTGGTGCAATACTTGTTTAGTGTCAATAATTAACACTTAAATCCTATTGTTATTTTCATTGTTATTACAACTATAAACAAAACTTGAATAATTTGGTGTAATATTTACTTACTGTCAATAATTGACACTTAAATCCAATTTTTTTTTGTCCTTTTGTGGACAACAATGTTCAAGGCTCTTGTCAAGGTTGGGAGATGAAATTAGGGCCAAAAGGCAAAGGCATTTTGCCCTTATTTACAAATGTCTTTATTTTTTTTCTTTTTTTCTTTTTTGGGTGTTGTTTTTTTATTGTATGTATTATAAGTTTTAGTTATTGTGATGGTGGAAGCCACAATCTAAAGTGATCAAAGAAGCTTGCAAATGGTAAATGGAGTAAAAAACTATGGTACTAACAAGCATAACTATGGTCAACACTTTTAGAAGGAGCTTTCAAGCACCTTCCCTTTTAGAGGTAGTTGTGAAACTGATTTTCCTAGATGTGCTTATTATACATTTTACAATTTTGGACCCCAAATAGATAGGTAGGTTTGTGTATCATCATAAAACCTTCATATAATCATGTAGAATGTATTCCTTGGATCTTCATAAGAGTTTTGGTTGTCTCCTTTCATATTTTGTATGCTAAAACTATAAGGTGAGTTTTCTTCACTTATAAAAACATTGGAAAGACATAATCCCATGACCATGACAAAATGTTTGTTCACAAACATCAAAATTGGAAGTATGATTGGAACAACAAAAATGAAACCTTTGTTATTCACATTTTTCAATTGGAACCAAAACCAAAACTGGGCTACAAATAAGAAAACGATAACATTTGTGCTTTTGGTAACAAGAGAAAAATCATAGTATATGTTTTTTGTTGATTGTTTATGTTTCAACTTTGATTTTTGGTTTCAAATGATTGGTGTATTTGGATATAATCTTGGTTACTTGTTGGAGGTGATACACATGTTCAAATCTTGGAGTAGAGATGTTGATGCAAGGAAATGCAATCTTAATCTTCAATTTTTCATGGCAAACTTAAATGTTGATGAAGGCATCAACCCTTTTTAAAGTGGGGTTAAATACCAACAACAAATAAAACAAACAAACTTCACGAATCTACGAAGAGGTTAAAGGTTCTTATGAACTTGGTCAACATCAAAAAAGTTAAAGCTCATAGGAGAGGAAGCAACTAGGAAAGGCAAGGAGGTGGTAGCTAACAAAAGTGGACATATGATTGAATTCAAATTGAAAAACTTTAAGGCTTGGTCCTGCTTGGGTAAAGGGGATTTGAGTCATAAAGCTCAACTTGACATTATTTATTGGCACGTTTGTAACCTTCATTTGATGTGGTGACCATAACATCCAAATTGGAGTTATAGTTGATTCAAACGAAAGGAAGGCCAATAAAAGGAATATGTGAAATGAAAAGGAAGAAGACATTAAAGGAAAATGCATAGGGTGAAAACAAAGGACACTCCCAAAATGGTTCCTCATGTGTTAAGAACACAAAGACACATGATGAATGGGTTCTTCTAATCACGGAAGTAAATAATGCCATGGTTGTTGATCAAAGGAGGAAAATGGCAAAAATGCCCAAGGGCGTTCATCCTTGAGTAATGTCAAATGAGGATGTTGACATCTCTAAAGTGGGGGTGAATGACAAACCTTTCAAAGTGGAGGGGTTCATTTAGTCAGGGCCCAATTCCAAACCATCACAAGGTGCCTTTCATGGCAGATTGGGTTATAAATCTAAATGTTGGACAATTTTTGGTTTGACACCATTCATGACTTGCATAGGTGTAGGGAATGAGGGTTTGAAGATGGTTGAGGAGATGTCCTTTGACACATTCCCAAGCTCCTTGATAGACTTAAATGTGAGTCTGAAGTGAAAACATCGAAATAGCAAGAAGTTGGGGACATGTTCTCTGACTCGCAACACTTTGGGGGTGGAAAAGCGTGCTGGAGCTTTGGGATGGGACTAGAAAGAATGACAAACACTTAATCATTCACACGGACCTACACAAAACCAAACAACAAGTTGGTTAGTGCATAGTTGGAGCATTTTTGGTGTTAGGACAAGCCATGAGCAAACTTAGACTCACAAGACTCACCATGGCCCGGACTTGGGGGAAGCCACCACCTTCCCCCTTATAATATACTTTGTGCCTGGCCATGGGACCAGCACCCAAATGTCATTTTGTCCCGGGACTCCCAAATGGGAGTCCTAAAATTCCCACAATTGGGACTCCCACAACTTTGGGGGACCCATAATTTTGCGCTCAGACCTCCGATTGAAATGAAGTCTAAAATGAAGTTGTAGCCCTTGTTGAGGGCTTTCCAACGGTATGTTGGATGCCACTTGCACGCAAGTAAATCAGGGCGATTCCTAACTTTTAGTGGTTAGGAGTCAAATTGTCAAATTGACTTCTGACCCTTCTTTTGGCCTTAACTTGTGTTTTAGATGTCCAAATGAGTTATGAGAGCCCATTTTAGACATTTGTGTTCCAAAAACTTTCCAATGGTATAAAAAAACTCCTCAATCCATTGGGCTTTGACCCTTGCAACTATTCTCTGAAAATTTGGGAGTCCATCGAGACTCCAACTCCCAAAGTGGAAGCTCCCTTAGGAGTATGAGGGTTCATTCCTTCACACTTTCCTTCCCTCTCGGGCTTCCTTCTTAGTTTGCAACCTTGCAAGCCCTTGCTTTGGTCGCCAACCCAAAGTTAGGGTTGCAACATCCTTGGCATGTTAAGTTTTTGAAATAGACAACATTGTGATTAGATCATGAGACATGAATTGGTAATCTCAATTGACGAGGCTTTTAATTAGTTGGGAAGTCTATGTTGGGTTTTAATCCCACTTGTCTAAAGGTCGAGGTTAGCCCAAATGTTGATAGATTCATGAGACGAGATGAATATTAAAATTAACCCAATGCATGGCTTGCTATGTGTAAGTAGTTTAAATATTTAATGAAGAACATGGTTAAAGGCATGGACATGAATTGCTAAGACAAATATGGATGTGAAAATGAGGATGTGATTGTTGATAAGTTGATTCAAAGCTCAAATTTACCCACAAGTTCTGGCAAACTTTTAAAAGCACATATGGTTTTTTAGTTTTCCTTGAAAAAGAACAAGTGGGTGCAGTCCATCTCAAATTCTTCCTATGATGGTTTTTGTGATTGGAAAAGTGTTAAATAAGTTTAAACATTTTAAAGAAGTTACATAAAAAAGTTTAAGCCTTCTTCTATGTTGTTGGTGGCCTGCTAGAACCTATTATGAAATTCTGACACTTTCTTATACAAACTTGGACCATCATTTTAATTGGAAAAAACCCGTAGTGTAGGTCGAAATTGGTTTTTCCACACAAAAAAAATGCAAAAATTCATCCAAAATATGCACGGTGTGAGGTCATCTATTTGGCGCTTGGTTGAATCTTACCTGTTGTAAGTGTATGTGGGTCGCCAGCCTACATACTTTACAAAATTGCAAAAAAAAAAAAAACCCTACTAGGAGCAGATCAATTGCAAAATCCATGTAGCTACTGTTGACGGTAGTTAATGTCTGATAACTGCAGCATCTGCTTAGGGGTATCCTATTCAGTGAAATTAGGCATGGAGGTTTTTGCTTTTTCTCGAATTAGGCTAATCAACACATGGGACTTGGAGTTTTTAGGGTGCATGAATATTTTAGCTTCGGCATCAGATATTTGAGAGTACAAGGAGGAACAATTTTCAATCATTGGCATTGTTAAGTATGTTATTTGATCCACTTTTTATTTGTTGAAGTTTAAAAAGAGTTGTGCCCACATGGCATCATTTTTTACATAGATATAATATTTTAGGATTCATGCTTAAGGTGTCAATGTGCAATGTGCATGCTTTGGCCCTTGTTAAAGTTGTAGTTTATTAGAGCTTCAACAAAAATTTGAAAAGTCTAGGCAAATTCAGGCATATTTTTTGAGAATTAGGCACAGGTAATTATTAAGCACTTTCCTTTTAATTTACTTGGGGTCTAACTTGGTAGGCAAGTAGGGCATACCCACAGAAAAAGAAGGCAGTTCCTCTACCGCGTATGGAAATGGAATCTGAAATTTTGAGCACTAACATTTCGGACATGTCTGGAGCACCCACATTTGTATCATGTATGATTCCTTCCAATAAAGTAATGCTTTTAAAAAATAGAGAATTACTGACGAAATTGTGGGAAGTGAAGTGCAGAGATGGTCAAGAAGTCAGATGCCCTCGACTTTATCAATAATGAAGGCGGGAAGCAGCTGGCATAATTCTCCTACATTATGGACATTTCACTGTTTCATTTGTTGGGACTGGGGATTTTTCACAGGGAACTCAACTCACTATGCCTTTATAAACACAGCACCACTGGCTGCAGCAGTGACTTTGAATCTGGACTCTTAATCAGTGTTTTCATTTAAATGATTAAAATTTTGTAATCTCTAGGAAGTGACAATCATCCATTAGAAGATTTAGCCCAATTTGGATGTAAACCAGATTCAAAAGTGAAATAATGCGCACCCTTCTATATTCTGGATACCTGCCTTAACATATTCTAGATTTCTGGTGACTTTTTAATATTTTGTTCCACATCTGGTCCAGTTGGAGTGATGATTTTTTTGGCAGGTTTTCACAAATTCTCAACCTGAAAATTTGGATTTCAACCTAATTGAATGATTTCTTTGTTGAAAAAATGACCCAAATTTGCCAAATTTGGAACAGATAATATAAATGTCACCAGAATTCAACAGCAATTAGACCACTCTCCTCATGGGTCATGATCAGGCCATTGACAGACACCACACATGAGAGCGCTTTGAGTAATAAGTTTTAACCATCTGATTGGTTTTTTTATTATGGGCCCCACAGGTCACAAGCATGCTCCTCAGACTCCAGAGCCTGTGGAAATCTGGCACATTCAAGCATTGGTACCTAAATGAATGTTTGCGTTGGGGGGATAAAATTTGGTATTAAATTTGTCGCCCTAGTGAAGGCAATTTACTTTGATTACTGATGTTTAACCAATGTCAATTCCATGCAGGTTTGGAATTGGTGAGTGGCAAGGAGGTAAATATCAAGGGACCACGGAATTTGGCAATTGAACAAGGAGTGAATAGTGAGCAGGAAAATGGCTGCAGTTGCCTTCCATTATTGGGTATTAAACTTTCACTAGGCCTTGCCAATGTATGTAGTTGCTCAATACACAGTTTTTTTCTGGTACATAGTGCCATCTTTCAGATGCTTTAATGGGGATTGAGTCATTTAGCTTAGTGTGATTCATACTGGTAATAAGTTGTGGGGACCCCAAAGTTTTGTCTTTTTCTTTTGTGATGGCCTCTTTGATTGGGCAATCACAAATATATATTGTAGTTGTTGCATTTAGGATACATATATAAGTTACAAGAGTCAAACTTTGGGCAAAGCATATGAGATAAAATGTGGTGATATTGAGAACTTGGTGGGAACAATGTAACACATTGGGAACAACAAAAGTTCAAACCCTCCCCACTCCCTCTGTCCCTACCTACCCCCAATGAAATCCTGGGCTTCTTGGAAGCATGATGCCTCACCTCATTGGATGGGTAGGATTTCTATTCCTAACTGTTGTTGGTCATCATGTTGCGCCTACGCTAATGGTCAGGAAATGAATTGCACAGATACAGTATTGAAACTGTTGAATGTGAATTGTACATAGCTGTGTAATGTTGAACTGCTGTATGAGATAAATAGTTAGTACAAGTGGATCTAATTACTTTTGAAAAGCTTTGAAGAAAGGGAATACATATGACTTCTTTAGGGTGGAATTATCAAGATGAATTCTCCTCAAATTTGTAAAGAACAATCTGACAAAAGTCTAAATGTGCTTCAAAGTGCAGAAGTGAAACAGCCATTTGTTACAAGTGCAACTTAGAGCTCATTTTAACAAATTACTAGACATGAACTCACCTATGAACATACACTTTTTCCAAATGATGTAAGCAATAGCTGTGTTGAAACTTTGTAGGTTAGGTTACCACTTAACATTACACAGCAAGTACTCTCACTCAAGGTAGTCCACATAGTGTGGTGCCTGCAGTATTGCACTTGGTTCCATGATTCTTGAGTAAAATTAGATGGTCTACTGAGCTTCAATTTGGCATCTAGTCCAATCATCATTTTGCTCATATGACCCACTCAAAGCCTTTTTGTTTGGAGGCATTTTTGGCTTTGATACACATCTTCCCCTATTCATCTTTTTTGCTCAGTGACCCATTCAAAACCCTTTGGCGTCTGGTGGGTGTTTTAAGGTTGATGCTGCACATCCTTGGTCTGTGGTGGTGTGGCATAATTGTGAATGAACACTCCAATTCCTGCACTCCTCTTCTGCTGTAGCTGGGAAAGGAAACCTGTACGTTTTCCACACAACATGATGCATCTGGAAAGTGTTGAGAGTGATGTCAGAAGAAAGTTTCTCGAATACAGTGAGACTCATTATAACACAATATGTGCTCTGGGTTTGAGGCTTTGGAATAAAGGGAGCCCCGAGCCTTCAAGGGTTGTCAAAAAGACCATGGCAATCAACAGATGGCTAGCAAAATGCTCTAATTTATTTATCTCTCTGGAAAGGACTTAGATTCCATGCACCTGCAAAGAAAATGAATGCCCTTTTCACAATTTGATAGATGCTTTCAAGTGGAGGCTTGGGAGAATTTCCAATATCACAAAAATGAAAATAAAAAACTACTGAGTGCAATATTTTGTTATATCAAAAATCTTATGTTCCCCTCATGAGAGAAAATACTAAGTTCATCAATCCTCATTGAGGGAGGCTAATGGCCAATTAAATTTGGGTAGATCTCTATGGGTAAAGAACTAAGAGCTGAGGTTATAAACTAAGGTAGCCACGGCCTGCAAGGAAAAGCCAAATATCAAAAACAGGAGGTTCCAGGAATTAGTCATGCTATTCAGCCAACGAAAGATGTTGCCAAATGTCTTGTACTTAACCTATAATCGATGTCCTCTCATGAGTCATGATCAACTAATGTCAATTATCTCTTTCCTAGTCTTAGATTACTTTCAATAGCACCTGCTCTCATATTTACAAGTGATGATTCTGCAAGTTTGCTGTTTTCCTAGGCCCCCCACCAGCCTTTTTTTTTTAAGGTTTTTGAAAATTTGAACCAGTGGCTGGCTCTTACTTATAAAATATTGTTACAAATTTGGCGATATTGCAAGTGCCAAAGTACAGAACATTTGGTTATACAAAAATTGAATAAAACAGAAAATTGGCTACATGCAGTAAAAAAATTTCAATACAAATTGGTGACAGTTCCAAGTTTATAGGAGCAAAAATTGGTGAAATTTACAAAGAAAAATCAGCAATATGGCTATGGAGCCTATGTAGTACAAAGTTATTTGGTGATGCATTACAGAACTATCTTGCAAAAATATCTTAGGCATGCATGAAAACTCTTTTTCATTGCTAGGTGGTTGTTTCACAACAGGAGTCAGGAGATGTGAGGAGACTAGACTCAGGAGTTATGACAATAGATAGTAGACACTAATGACTTGAAACTACATATTACATAGTACGTAAACACACACACACACACACTCAAATTTGACTACGCAATGCACATAGACTCAATGGTTCACATGACATAGTACATACACAAATTACAATGCACATAGGCATGTATTACAAACTTAGACAGATATGCAAACGAGGCACTAGACATCAGTGGTGAGACATTCAAATTATCAAACACAATGAATAGACACATAGACACCAAACACTCAAACATAACATAGGATTAGACATCAAACACAATGGGTTAGACTTTGGACATGGGACAAAGATCAATCATTCAAACTGAAAAGGCACACTCAAATTCAAACACAAATATACACTTAGAAAACAACATTCAAAGTTAAACATCACATAAACAAGACAAACAGTGGACACACATGATCTTTCAAGCAAGAATTCAATTACATACAAACCAATGGGCACTGGACAATGGCTAAAAGATAGAAATGGATAGTTGCAAAAGGCAAAAACAGACAATGGTAGAAAGCAAAAACAAATAGTGGCAAAACTCTTGACTCTTAAATGCAAGTGAAATTTTGTAACTTCTTTAGTGAAACAACAACCTAGTTATGGCCAAAAGCTATCATCATTGAGATATATGGGACCATAAACCAAAAATTCTAATTCAATTCTCTTTAAGGTTTTTGCTCTTTCTAGTCATCAAAGCATGCATCGTAGGAGAATGTATCCAAAGTGTAAAAAGTTTGGAAATACATTCCAACAACTATGTGTAAATGTTCGTTGAGGTGGTTCTTCAACTTCGACTTCATGAAAAAAAAGGTGGAGAAGGTTTTTTCATCTTTTAAAGATCCTAGGACTTGCATGGTTGCAATTTCTACTAGCTTGAAAAATTCAGGGAATGAATGCCTTAAAATGCAAGAAGCTTCCAAAATGTGCCAAAATTGAGTTATAGGGTTGACATGAAATGGAGCCTCCATTGTAATAATAGTACTGGATTTTATGGTAATCTTGAAGAGGCTAGATTACCTATCCAAAGCAGTTGCATTAAATAGAATCAATGGACAAATCCTAGTTGCTTTTAGGGATGTTGTATTTGCCTTTGAAATTCTACCAACCTGTAAGCATTGTTCAAAGTAGTATCGAGATTTGATCAGTTCAAAATGATGATCAAAATTTTGCTCTATGTCAATAGATAACAAATCCTTGTAACATCCATCAAATGAGATGTTGGAAACCTACAAATTAATTTTTGAATGAATGATTTTACTGCAACTACAATATGTACATGAATGAATCATTATAATCACATTTTAAAAAATGAATTGATAATGGGCACTAGCTAGAAATCATTGGGCATTCAAACATAATAATGAGCTATTTGTTGCTAAGAAAAAAATATTATTGTTGGTTAAACTAGTGTAATGAACAAGAAATGAGCAATGGTAAAATATGACAAGTATGGAAACAAAACATGGTTGAATATAAAAAACTTGATCAAGATGCTTTTGCATCACCGACAAGAGTAGAGAAGATCTTTTGGGTCACTTGGATCTTTTCACCATTAGATTGTAAATGTGTAGCCCATAAAGTGAAACCAATAGAATCAAAACACAAATAATCAACATTGGGCATGTTTAAGTCCAATGAAGTTGCCTTCCATTTCAGATGCATTGTGTTATGAATACAAGCAACTAGATCTTGGAACTCTTTGAACAAATTGGACACATACTTCATGGCACAATTTGAATAGTGAGAGTAGATTTGTCTTTAACAAATTTTGATGGTTGCAACATAATCACAAACGAATATGTCCCACTTTTGTGCAAACTTCATTAGTCCATGGATTTTTTCCAACATGGGTAGTAAACAAGCAAGAAAAATCAATAAATTCACACCACACAAAAGTTCATAATCAACTTTGGTAATAAAGAAAGATGGACCATTTTCAGCCATTTTTGCAAGTAATGGCATGTACATGGACATCATTCGCTTTGATGGATTAAATATGTTGATCTAGTGTGTTTTGACATTCCACAAAATCTTGTTTACATTTGCCTTCATTAAATTTGCAACTTTCAAAAACTTAAGGTGTCGTTTTGAACTATGAGGAAAAAAAAGAAAAGGACTAAAACAAATCCTCTATTCATCTCACCATAAGGAGTTGAGATAATGTTTGCACAATTAAATTTGTGCAATGTGCCATGTAGTGGATGCCTTCCAAATGAAAAGCAATTACTTATTTATTTAACAGGTAACCCCCATTGCACACCCTTTAAAACACATTAACACCATCAACCCCAAATGACATAAGTTTTGTAACATTTTCATTAAAAACACCCCTATATTTTTTCGAAGGCTTCATTGATAACTTTAATCGGATTGTTTGCCCCCTCTTTCAGTGACATGCTCCAAAGAAAATAATATATGCAACCAACACCAATCTTGAACAACGTAACAATGGATCAAAACCCAAAATTGATTATCAATCACAATGACCTCATCACAAGATAAAGCAAGGTACTTCAAACATTAAACAATTTGCTTATGTAAGCATTTTGCCATTACCCAACTACCAGAATCACTCCAATGATTTCAAGTAGCATAGGGACATTGAGATAAGAAAATAGAGGTTTTAAAACTTCAAATTCTAACATAGGTATGCCTTGTTGTAACAAATGCATAATTGTTGTTTTTTTCTTCCCCTCTCCCCTTTCAAACCCTCTTGAATCACTTGTTTTGCAATTGAATTGTGGCTTCGTTGAAAGAAATTACCTCATTTTTTGCACAACTACATTTGTTGTTGATGTATATTTCACTTGTTTTTTTGCCCAAATTTGGCATGTCATAGATTACCTTCGTTTTTCTTGCATGTTTTTCAAGTATATTAAATTTTGACCTCAAAATAATATCCTTACTTTTCATAAATGAACATACAATGCATTTCACTTTATGTATTTATCCATATTCACTTTTCAACATCTCAACCCATGAAAATTGTGTAGCCCAAATCTTTTGACATTTCTAGGAAAAATTATAGTTCTTTTTTGACTTATTTAAGTGAGGCTCATTTTTTTCATCTTTTGGCAACACATGGATCTCAAACAATTTAAGAGCAACATGAATGAAGGTTGGCACTCCACCAGGGCACACCGATTTGATTGTAGGATTGTTACGTTTTGATTTAAAATTTGAGTTGTTTTACAACTTGCTCTTGCTCGAATTTGCTTCAAAATATGGCATTGGTCAAACTTTGTGAAGAATCACAAGAGAAGATGCTTCATCGGGACTTTTGTTAGATTAAAAAAATTGCAACAACACACTATGTACTTTTTGTTTTTTGGTTGGTGCCATGGTGTTCAAACAAGTAACAATAAAATCCAAATGCACACAACACAACAAAAAACTTCAACTCACAATAACTAATGCACATACATTAAAGCCACAAACAAGAAGCTACAAATTTGCAATGGAACAAATGCAAAAATTGTAAAACTATGAGCGTTGAGCAGTGAGATGTAAACTCGCAAAGGTGATTGTTTTTTTGAAAACACAAGAACTCTAAAAACTCAAAAAGAAAAGTTGGTCGAAATCCATTTTTGATTCTTGGCTTTTATGTCACGATGACTTGTTATGACACATCACAATTCACAATGTTGCATTCAACAAGTGATGAAACTTGTGATCCCCACTACTAGCTTCCACTAAACTCCATTATGGCAAAGGTCCTTTATTTGTTACAACTTTAGTTCCTAGCACTAGCACTGATTATTGGAAATGGCCTTTGGCAATAGCGTGCTCCATCATGATCGCAAGTAGTGATGATAAGACAACCTCACCTTTAGTGCTATGTTGGCGAAGCTTCTGACATTTACAATGCTATTAAGTGATTAACCTAAATCAAACAATACAAATTGGCGATATGTGTTATGTGGATGATGATCATAGTTGGCAATCTGATTTAGGGTTTAGGGTGCAAGGTGGTGATCCCACTCAGCGGCACCAATGATATATGGCGATATTGTAATTTTTTTATAAATAAATCCTTTAACAACTTTCACACCACATTTTTTTCCTTCGCTTTCTTTCTGGCAATTTTTTGCCAATAAAAAAAAGGCTGGCCCTTACCTTCTTGGTATCCCCTCATAGTTTTATGAACCATCATTGCAAGTCTTGCTTGCATCTGGAACAAAAGAGAGTTTGACTACCTACACAGCTGAAAAAGCCACTAAAACTGAAATTGATTCTTTCCTTCACAGTGCTGGTTTGAACTATGAACATTGCTACTCCAAGTAGAATTCCTAAGAAAAGTTATTCCTGCAGAGCAAGAAGTGAATCAATAAGTGAACACCCACCGGCCTGCCCCCCCACCCCATGAGGTGACCATTGGAACTAAAGCCTTGCTCCCAAAATGAACTCCCCCATTAAAATGGGTGTGAAAAATCAAACAAACTCATAGTCAACCTTGGGAACTGAAAGTTTGCGCCAAGCCAGTGGTTGGGTGGGTTCAAAAAGGGTCCCTAACAGAAACTCTCACTCTTGGTGATTGCCAATCATGGTCGTTACCAATCATGGTCAATACCAACAGAAAATTACTTACTCCAGTAACAAAAACAAAACAATTTGGTGTTCGAAAAACAGGCAGAAACGGACAGGGCTCTCTTACTAGCTTTCTGTCTCAATAGGGAGGAAGTAGAATCATGCTGCATTATTAAACCACCCATCTCCAGAAGTGGGGGTGGGGGTGTCTCTGTGTAGCAGCAGCAACAGGGCAATATTCACAGACCGGAAATTAAATAGTATTATAGTTAATTATCGAGTGGGTGGTGGTTCAGGAATTTCTGAAAACCGGAGACCATTTGCTCCCCAGACTTCTGACACCCCCCTCTTCCCCCCTTTATCATCAGTCTGTTGTTTGATCATATATGCCAGTCCCCCACACGAGATCATATGTGCAACCCACACCAGAAACAGACAACTTTTTAAGTGGTCTAAGAGACAAACAAGAAACAACCAACTTGTAGGAAGAGCAGGAACAAAGAGTATGCACGAGAGGAGGTGTGAGGCCTCCATTTGACTTCACCCCCACTCCTAATTCTGTTGTCTCCATTCTCATGATCTCCACACCATACAATATATAGTTCAAGTGCCATGGAGTCCCTCACACCTTGGGAAGCGTGTATGAAATCAATCTAGTCTGTTGTTTTGTGTCACATTGTGCAGTAGTGCAACAGTTTGTGTCTGATCTTACAGCTAGCACAGCAAGAGTGTGGGCTTCACCCAATGTGGAGTGTCTGAAGCTGCACCAGTCTTTGGAGTTGAATCTTTTTGGGTTTATGATCGATCGCACATTGGGATTGAGAATGAGTTATGCCGTTTTGTTTTGTTTTGGGGAGTGTTGATGTTGTGTGAGTGAGTTCAAAGGATTCAGCTACGAAAGAGACTTCAGTGATGGGGAGTTCGTGGATTCGTGGAAGCTTGCTGGGAGCAGGAGCTTTCGGGCATGTGAACTTGGCGATGGATAGAGTGACAGGCTCCTTCTTTGCAGTGAAAACCGCTGTTTGTTTCAATGAGAGTGATGTGGACGCGGACGCTGGTGCCAAGAATTCGCTGGCGGCAATGGAGAATGAGATCCAGATATTACAAGGTTTGGAGTCGGAGTTTGTAGTGCGGTGCCTGGGAAACGACTGGAGTGAGGAGGGCGGGAAGCGGATGCGTAACGTATTCCTGGAGTACATGCCTGGCGGCAGTCTCTCAGATCTCTTGAAGCAATTCGCTGGAGCGCAGCCTCTGGATGAGCATCTCATCCGATCCTACACTCAGAGCATTTTGCGAGGGATTGATTACCTCCATAACCGTGGAATTGTTCACTGCGATATCAAGGGGAGAAATGTGCTCGTTGGCAATGCAGGCAGAGTGAAGCTAGCGGACTTTGGATCCGCGAAGCGCATCAATGCATCAGCAGGTATTGAGGTTTCGAAAGGAAAGATCACAGCGGCGGGGCGGACTTGTGGTGTTTTGAAAGAGCAAGAGCTGGAGCGACAGCAGTTGAAGAAGGACTCTACGATGGGGAAGGTGAATGGGACGCTGCTGTGGATGGCTCCTGAGGTGGTGTTGCAGAAGGAGCAGGGATTGCCCTCGGACATCTGGTCGCTGGGCTGCACTGTTGTGGAGATGGCCACGGGACGTGCCCCATGGGCGCACATTGCGGATCCTTTAGTCGCTCTGTACCGCATTGGGTGCACAGACGAGGTGCCGCAAACGCCCGCTTGTCTCTCGCAGGAAGCGCATGATTTTCTTGCGCACTGCTTTCAGCGTGACCCTTGCAAGCGGTGGACCGCCGCACAACTCCTCCAGCATCCGTTTCTCACAGTGAATCCAGGACAAGCTCCGGCATCATGCGTGGATGCTGTTGGAGCTCCTGGATTTCAACCTTCAAAGAAGACTCAGGTTGTTGCTCCTGCTTCTCCTACCAGCGTTCTGGAGCTCCATCACGGTTCGACGAGCAGCAGCTTGGTTCTCTCCCCCTCACTCGAGAACTCTATTCCGCGTCTCTCCACTCCTTCCTTCTGGAAGAAACTCGCAGCTCTGGAATCTCCCAGGAATAGGCCACAGATCGAGGAAACTCGTCAAACAGGGAACAGCAGTAGCAAGGATTGGTGGGGCATGTCGCCTCTCAGTCCACTTCCTCAAGGAGAATGGATCGTGGTTCGATCTCCTAAGGCTAATTCCAAACCGCAGAAAAAGTTCGAGACTCCTTATGAGTTTGCAGATGCAGAGATCACTCGCTCACACCCAGCTTTTGTTGTTGCTGATGCATCCAATGTCAAACGTGAAATCCTCATTCCGGAGATCCAAGATTCTTCTTCCACATCAAGTGCACATAGGTCTTTGGAGTGTTGCACCCAGGAGGACCTTCCCCAATGTCCACCAGCAGAATTCTTCATGGAATCTTCTTGTGGAGCTTCAGCAGCCTCTTCCTTTGAACTTTTCCCCACTCCTCCCACCCCTTCTGCTTGCACTGACAGAGTGGGTGAACCTACAGTGGGGCAGCAACTTGGACTCAGCAGCTATGGATCATGTTCCGTCAAGAGTCTAAGTAGATCTAGTACCTCTGGGTTTTGGCAGCACCAAATGCTGGTGGGTATTAAGCCCAATTCAGTTCCAGGATCTGTACATCATGATTCAATGGAGAATCAGTCAGTCTCTATTGATTCTCCATATTGGAGATGGGTTTTATCATCAGAAGTAGATGAATCTCACAGTGCAGGACAAAAAACTTGTCTAAGGTTACTATCACTGGAGGTGTTGGAAGAAAAGTTGCCACCCAGAAGAATCCAGATTGAAAAGAAAGTTTCCTTGCCATGGATTTCTGAGTACAAGCACCTTAGGTTTTCTCAATACCTTTCAGGTCTTTGTTGTACTTGGCCATGGATGATGAGTAAACACAGGATCTTGATTCATTCAACTACTGCTTGTGCACCAGATGCGTGTTTGTGTGTGTATGTTGTTACCTTTTTCCATGAACTCTGTAAGTCTTCTCAACTGCATTTTGTGGCAACAATATGCATTCTCTTTCTTTTCTTAAGGACATTGTCTGCTTATGCTACCAAGATGAATTGAATTTCGTCTTCTTGGGCATCTAAAGCTTCAGTGCTTCAAACCATAAGCAGAAGATCAGAATGTCTCTGCTTCTGGCAATGTGTGTGGGTTGATATCTGCCATGTTGATGAGTCTCTCTTGCAAGTTACAGGTACTGCACACTTTTGTAACCATCACAAGGTGGCAGCTATGGGGTCCACTCTGAACTCAGAAGCTTCCCGGTTCCCTACTCATACTTTTGAATGATTACATTACCTGGAACTTCATTGTTGCTTGGTGGACTCCTATGAGTAACATATCACACAGTATGGGGCACCCAGATGTCACCATTTGCAACTGAGATCCATTTGCAAGTAGGCCATGAGCTCTGACCATTAGGCTCCGTTGCCTTGAATGCTTAAGCACAAGACATGAGTTCTCTGCACACACAGAGTATCAAGTAAAATTACAGCAATGGTTGTGTTATTAGGACGACAATATATACATGGTAGTGTTATTAGCTTTGCAAGACCCCCATGATACAATAACTCTGTTGTCTTCACAAATGAGCAGGTAATTCTCCAATTTAGGGTTGCAGGTAATGTTGACAAATTGGAGAAAGCAGGGAACCACAATTTGGCATGGAATAGTAGTTCTAGTTGCATACATGGAGTATCATTGAAGAATCAACATATAAAGAGGGATTGAACCCAAAAGAAAAAGCTTGAGTCAAAGCTTAAAATTTGGCCATAAAATTGTGTTCTGTTGTGTAAATGCAGTGGGTGGGCCTTGAAAGTTCAACCCATCAAATCTAATTCCACAGGGAAAGTGAACAAATCCATTTTTGGGAGCTCATGAATCTCACCATGTTTGAGCATTTCTGGCAGTAAACAAAGACAGTATCCATTGAGGGGAACAGAGCATAGTTATGGTTGCTTGGCCCAAGTGCTTCCAGTTGGTACTGTAAGCTTCTTTGTACAGTTCAACAACACATCTTGAGAAAGTGATTTACTCCAAGATTGAGTTGGTTACACTCAATGATCAGCCATGGACTGGATATTGAGACTAACCAACATAGCTGCTGCATGTATGCCTCTCATCAGTGCACACTTCAGTGCATCGTGTGATGATGAGTTCCTTTGAATCAACAATAACACATTTGCAGTTTTACTCTCATTATTAACATTTTTCTTTGATTAGTGGTTGGCAATCTGGTTAATATTAAGGGCCACTTTAAACCAGGGTCCAAAATTCCAGGGACCAATTTAAAGCAAATTGGACCTTTAAATTGGACCCTTCTTCACATTAAAAAAACATGTTTTTTACAGGTACAATGAGTGTGTGTAAAGGCATAGGGTCCAATTTGAGGGTCCAATTTGTAAAAAAGTGAGATTCACATGTGAGAAGATTAGGTTGTTCTTTTTTTTTTTTCTCTCTCTTTTCATTTTTTTCATGTTCTTTTCTTTGTTTCTTCCTTTCTCTTTGTTTTTTTTTTGGTGCTTTCTACTACAAAAACACAATGGATGAGCGTAGGCCCAAGATATTGATGGTCCTAATTTTTATTATGGCCATCCATCAAGTCATTGCACAAGTGATCTCATTGCAACAAATACCTATTACACAACATTGGAGTATGACGAGTGTGTTGCTATTTTTTTCAGAGTTTGTGGACATGACACCAAGAGTTCGGAGCATATGGAGATATTAGATGACAATTGATATGAAGAAGCAACTTTTTGGGAGTTTTTCGGAGAAGATGTTTCAACAATGTACAAGGTTAAGCTTTGATACATTTCGTGCTTTGATTAGGGTTGTAGGTCCAAGTCTTGAACAAGAAAATACAAATATGAGAGAAAGCATCCATGTGGATGTTAGAGTAGTAATGGCTATTGCAAGATTGGGTAGTGGAAATTCATTACAAATGTGTGGAGAGGTCTATGGCATTGTAGAAAGTATGACATCCATTATAGTGAGAGAATTTTATGTAGCAATTCAAAAGCACTTGAAACCAGTGGTGCTACCTAAATTGACCAAAAACAAAATCAAAAAAATTACCATTGGTTTTGAATGTTTACATGGAATTCCTTAAATCCTAGGTGCCATAGATAATAGTCATGTTCCAATTATTGCACCTAAAGTAGATCCCAAATCATATTATTGTCAAAAAAGTTTCTATTCCACATTGATTCAAGGAATTGTAGATGCAAAGTGTAGTTTCTAGGATTATGACTATGGGTGGGCATGTAGTATTCATGATTGGGCTCTTTTCCAAAAAACATAGTTAGGAAATCAAGTGATGAAAGACAAGTTTTTACCTTACAAGTTGATAGGAGATGTTGTTTATCTAATGCGACCATGATTCTACTCTCCATTCAAAGATGACAAAGATGGGTTACAAAGATACAAAGCACATTAAAATTTTATCCAATCAAGTACAAGGATATCAATTGAAAAAGATTTTGGAATGTTGAAAGGAAGGTTTAGAATTTTACTCAAAAGAGTTGACATTCCATTGCATCACATGTCGGACTTGGTGACAACTTGCATATGTTTGCATAACATGTGCATTGTCAATTCATATGGCTTTGAGATGGATTGGGCTTTGGAGGCTCAAATAAAAGCACAAGTAGAAGCAAATTCAACATTTGGCAACATCAAAGGAGCTAATTTGTTCAAAGTGGCTGAAGAAGCAGTCAAATAATGAAAAGGCTACAAAATCCAGGGATAATGGATGATGATAAGATTGACATGGAGGACATAGAACATCAAGGTGAAAATGAAGATGTGACAACTATTGAAAATAATTTTAGTAAGAAAAAAGAAGAAGAAAGGATCTAGAAGATGTTGATGGAGGCTATGGCAACTCATGAACTTTTAGCAAAAAATTTCTTTGAAATTTATTTAACGAAAAATGGCAATTTTGTTTTCATGAATACATTAGTTTATGGGTAAAATTGTGGTGGATGATTCAAAGCTCATATGTTATGTAACCTATAGCTTATCTATGAGACCTCCAATTTGGACATCCATATTTTTGAATAAAGCATTAGTTTTTGCAAATTATTGTAGCATTACTATGTTATTTTCAAACATGGTTGAAAAGTGTTCAAGGACATTGATCTTTTTCCTTTTTTCTTTTTTTTATAAACTTCATTTGGAGTGATTGGTCTATCTAAGGGTTCTTTACTAGCATCACCCCTAGAACCACTATCAAGATTTGTTTGAAATTCCGGACTACCCACAATTTCATCAATTTCATTTGCCGAAGCACTCACATGCTTCATCACATTTCCATTTGGTGCCACCAACTATCCATTGCATCATAGAAAGGACATTCATGATGATCATTATTTGAAATTCCATTTGCAATTTTGTCATCTTTATATTACTTGTAAATTGCATTGAACTTCCGCTTGCAAGTAATTGGAGTCCTTGAAAAACCAGGAGCATAACAAACATTCAAATGTGAAATTTGACCCATGTATCCACCCCAGAAAGAGAAAAACATTGGGATCAAAAACCTTGATTTATGGGCTGAAAACAATCCTTGAAATAAAGAAATCAGAATTGATTACATGACAAAATCAAATGCAAACCACATCAAAACACTTGAAATAAAGTTGGATTTGTGATTAGTTCCTTTCTTTCTCCCCAAGGGATGTGAGTTCAAATTTCATTGCCACCAAAGTGGTGACCTCTAATCAGGGGAAATGGGGACAAGGGCAAGAGGCGTAAAAATTGGCCCAATGTGAATTTGATTTTTTTGTTGTTTTCTTGCCTAGTTTATTTTTTTTAATTCTCTCATTATATACAAGTTTCAATTATGAAAATAGAGCAAAAATCAAATCTTAAAAAAAATTCTAAGGTTTCAATAAGTTGGAATTTACCTTGTTTCTTTGCATTTTTGGTAAATTCAAGCTCCATTTCTCCTTGTAGTGCAATCAAATGTAAAACTTCACCATCCACCCAAAATTTTCCAGCCTTCTCACCTTCCTCATCTTCCTCTTTCGTTGTAACTATAGCCATATTTTTCTTTGTTGCTCTCTTTTTGGGAAAAAGAGCCAATTTAGGGATTTCTTGTAAATCCAAATCTTCTTCCACTTGTGAAAATGAGTATTTTAACCTTGCATGACCAAAACTTTCTATCCTCACTTTTAAAACACCATCATTTAAAACATTTCCAAGAACTGAAAATGCACTCCTTTGAGCAACAACCTTGTGTGGATCTACAAAAATAACCATGCCAACATTAGATGTGCTCCAAAATGGAATGGTGGGTATGCACTCCACAATGTCCTCCTCCATTTATGAAATGTCTTCCATTCTTGCACAATCTCAACTTCAAGAACAAGTGAAAAAAAAAACCTTGAAAAGTTTGTAAAATAATGAAAAACAATAGAAGAAACAACCTTGGACCCTAGCTTGTAAATCTTTGTTTTCCAAACCATGAGCTCTCCTTTACTAATACTTATAATCTTTGGTCTGGACCAATTGAATTTCCTTCCAAAATAGTGCCGTGTAGATGCCACCTCAATTTGGCTTCAATTGGTCTTGGATCCTCATTTAAAGGCCTTGGGTCCAATTTATGGCTCTCAACCAATAGGAATGCTCCATTTTGTTGGACCTTGGACCCTCATCTAAAGTGGCCCTAAGTGATCTTCCAAAAGCCCATGTTACTCTATGAACACTGTGTTGTGATGAGTTGCATAGAATTCAACAATGCCCATTTGCACTATTACTCTTAGCATCTATATATGAAGGCTTTTGGTGAAGCAACCCCTAACTCCGCCCCAGTGTATTTTTGGGGATGTAAATGAAGCAACCCATGACTCCGCCCGCCCGAACTGTCATCCATCCAGCCAGACGGACGTTTCATCCATCATGGCGAACCTGACTCCACCTCCAACTGTCACGGAATCCAAAGGCGCATAACCTCCCATGGGGGAAGAAGAAGAAGAAGAGGCGATGGCGGCGATGGGGAAGCGCAACAACACTACGGACTCACTCCTGCTGCTGCAGCAACAAAACAAGAAGACGACGGATGCTTCCTCCTCTTTCTTCTCCGAATTCCTAGAACTTCGCTTGATCGTTTCTAATTTTTTCATCATATTCTGATGTGTTGCAGGTTGTGATTTCTTTCTTTGGTTGCTTGATCAGAATTATGATATGTAAGCAGGTTGTAATTTTCTTTTTTTGTGCAAGATTAG
>Ga0209208_10001943_pt1 | contig 29562 bp, 35 predicted proteins | sample S1TSphfallax_3_FD_187694 | JGI IMG/M metagenome (GOLD analysis project Ga0209208, IMG submission 187694) | Host-associated microbial communities from peat moss isolated from Minnesota, USA - S1T2_Fd - Sphagnum fallax MG (SPAdes) (version 2) | ecosystem: Host-associated > Plants > Peat moss >...
GAGAAAACATTAATGTCTAGGGGTTGTTGATACTTTTGTAAGTGAAGATTTTTAATAAAGACCCACATTCTTGTGTATTTTGGAGGTGGTGAATAATGATTTTTTTTTTTTTTGCAAATTGGTTTTCTTTTCTCATTCCATGGTGTGATGATAAAATGATGTTGTCCAAGTTGTATTTACATGGTATCTACTACAATGTGATAGGACAAGACCCCAACCATGATGCTTTATTTAGTATAATTAATATACTTACAAAAAAACAACAAAAAATATTCCTTACAATCCTCTATTATTCTTCAATGAATAGAATGTCTAATTTTTTAATTGATTTGCTGAGAACAATTGTCAATGTTTGAAGAGCTATTTCATTTCCAACAACTTTCACGTATCTCAGTACTTTACATTCATGAATGTGTTAAAGGGAATTGTAGGTGTTTTACATGATTCCACAACTTGTTATTCGTACATCTACCTAATAAGTCTTCCAATACCACGTATCAAAGTTTGAATGCTGCAAAAAAAAAAAACAAATGAAAAAACACAATAGAAATTCAAACTTGCAGAGTCACAAACCAATTAGAAAAGATAAAAATGGCTTAAAACCTAAACAAAAACCCTAAATCTAAAACCAAAAAGGATAAATAAAAACCTAAAACATAAAACATAAACATAAACCTCAAACTTAAAACCTTAAACCAAATTTTTTAACATGAACCCTAAACCTAATAACAAAAAGAAACACATAACCTGAAGAAGCATAGATAAGATAGAAAGAAGAAAAACACATGATGAATAAAAACCTTAATTATAAATGCATTCAAAAAATAGTAAAAAATTGTACTTAGTCGAAGCATATAGGCTGCCATTTTTTTTTGCACGTTGCAAAACAAAAGATGATAACATATCCAAAGGTCTGTGATCAAACCTTCATTTCCAAGATTTTGTTGTGTCAAAACCATGAAACAATCTCCATTCATTGAACACATTGTCGTGTAAATAAAGATCGCCATACACAACAGATCGAGTACCATAAACCATCATCAAGTGTGCAATCAAAAACCAAATAAGAATGCATAACAAACACACTCTCAAGTGCCCCCCCTAGTCTATGAAAGACTATGAATCTAAACACCACAAGTCGAGCTATCTCTCACGCCACGAAGGGAGAATCCAAGAGTGCAAGAGTCATAGAGAAAGGGAAAGGTTTACTCAAAGGCAAGCCGCCATATCCATGGAAAACCTCACAACAAAAGCTCTCTCCAAAAAAACACTTACAAGACTCGACTTGGCAAAGAATGCCAAGTCGAGGGGCTTCTCCAACTAATACCTCAACCCCTAGTTGGCATTAACAAGACCAACTAATGGAAAATATACTAAATGGATGAAAACCCCTAAACTACATCCATCTGACGTGGCATGGCACTCGATGCCACGTCACGTGACATCTTAAACACAAACAAAAAACTTTAAAATTTGCATGACAACCTTTTGGAATTCAAAGTTTACTTTGAGTCAAAATTAATTTTGATCCAATGGTTAGATGAGGAGGATTGGATAAAATTTATGTACATACAATATATAATTTATAGTTTTTCAATGGCCATGGGCCTCATGTTTGTGGTTCATAAAACATTACCAAACAAAAATAAATAAAAATAATAATGCAATGCCCATCTATAAAATCTCCTCCTCTTTGATATGGTAGTGGTTTTTTTCCTAAATTTTTTTTATTATGGATTTATTACTCAAAAATGCAAAACACACACGCTTTTTCAATGAAATTTCATCCAAAAACTTTAAATCTTTAAATGGTTTTAGATTTAATTCATGTATATCAATACCATACATCATAAAAAAATTCACCCAAGAATTCCACTCACAACCTTACTTTTGAAATATATATGTAATTTTTTCAAACTTTGTGACAAGTATTATTTTGTCACAAATATAGTCCATACATTCAAGTTTTTCATTATTTGTTGGATAATTTAAAATAATTGACTAGATTAGGTTTTAATTTAATAGAATATACTTAAAACAAGCAAAAATAATCCAAGATGTGATGTCCATACATTACCAAAAAAATTAATTGCATAAAAAATTATACTTGTGACAAAAAAATTTGGGGGGCTTAGTATGCTTATGCCCACCTAACCCCTTTTGTTTTTTTTTCCTTTGGATTTTCAATCTCGCACGCCATCTTCCATTTGTCAAGTTGATTCAACATCCTTTTTGATGGTATGTTTTCTAGTTAAAACTCAGTTTTTTTTCCAACCTTGCTTGAAACATTTCTTTCAACAATGTGTTTATTCATAGTAAAAGAAGTCAAGGGCCCCAAGGTCAAAGTCCTTACCAAAGACTGCATTTTACATGTGCCTTGCATAGATTAGTCTATTAAATACCAAAATTATATTTTAAATGTAATTTCTAAGACTAAACATCAACATTGTGACCAAACATGACCCATATTATAATATAAATTATTATTTTTTGCATGAAGACCTAGATTATAGTCAAATGTACATTTTTGTACTTAACCACAATTACAAAATCTGAACCCTTTTAACCATTAAAGACATTCAAAATCAAAATTAACAACATTTGTTCAAAGGATTCAATACATGTGCATTAAAAACTATAAACATATGTGGCCTTTCTTATGAAATATATTAAAGCCCATGATAAAATTGAAAACATTTGGTGAACATTTGAGTAACAAAAAACATATTCAATTTTTATAGTTTTAAACAAAATCTTGTCAACAAGTGTTTTGTGTATGACAAAGGACTCTAATAACATAATGAAATCATTCCACATTTTTAAGATACCAATTTCATGAATAAAAAAGCAAAACCCCAAAATATGAACAAATAATTCATTATATATAATTATTGGTGATTTTTCAAAATAATAGAGGTGTAGTTTTCATTACAATCAACAAGTGATTTGGCTCCTTTTATTGTGAATGGATCCCACTGAATCTTTAGCTCCAAGAGTAGTTAAAACATTATTCAACTTGGTAAAACATTCATAATAATTGTCAACAACCTCTTTTAGTTCCTTTTATATTGCATTGTGTAGCTTTTGATAGATTTTCTTTTAGTCTTATCAACGGGGAAATGTTTATTAAATTTTTCCTTTAGTTCTTCCCATGTACATCAAGGAAATGAACTTTCAAATCTAGTGTACCAATACAAAAGTCCCTTTTCAAGGTACAAGGAAACAACTTCAATTGAGATTCTTTAATTTGCTTCCCATTCGCCCAACACATTTTCTTAGATCTCATATGAAAATTAAAGTTTCCCCCATCCTTGTACTTGAACCAATCTATGCTTTCCCAAGTTGAGGTATGTAGTTATAAAGACAAAGTGTGGAATAATAGTTGGAAGAGGTGTTGTTCTAATTAGGTGAAATGGTGGTGCAATTGTAAGGGTGGAACAACTGTTGGATGGTGGTCCTTGAAATCTTCTCTGGATCAACCTTTGATGGTAGCAAGGCTTTTTCAAAGTGATAATGAAAAGTTAAACAATGGTTGCCATGAGACGTCCCCTTGACTTAAAGCCCTTCACATGGTTATGGCACACCATTTCAAGCTCTAGAATGTTATGTCACATTTTATTTAAGTATCTCAAACTTGTTAAGACAAGCTATGTCCTTGTTTTGGGTAGCGTGGAGGATGAATTTTTTTTCCTTCCAAGCTTGGATATTTAAAAATTTAGGGTTCATGATAAGCTAGATCCCCATATCCTATGGTTGTGAAGATGTATTAAGAACAATTCTTCACATTGGTTAGTTCCATACAAGAAGATGATTAAGTTTTGGGAAAATGAGAATAAATTCTATGGCCATGTTAAATGCGTTTTGTATCCTTGAAACTTTTGGTAACCTTTTGTGCCTTGAATCCTTAAATTTCCATGACAGTAGCTTGTTTTGTGATGTTGAAAACTTGACCCTCTATGACTTGGTTGCCATGTTGATGAGTTCCTTCAACACTTGGTCATACCCACATATGTATTGCAATCATAGCATCAATTTTTTTTGCTTCATGGCCCGAAGTTCAAATTTGGTCCCAAATATTGATCATGTGGCATTAGATTTTTGCTTTAAAGCCCATAGTTTAAACTTAGACATATTCATCATTCCACTATCCATATCCTTATATTTGTTGACTAGCTATGGTGTTTGAACTTGAAATGTGTAATTTTCAATTTTGTATAATTAGAGATCTAGATTTGGTAACTCTAACTTGTTACCTAATACCCATTGATTATGTGTTTTTTTAATAAATTTTTTTATGATTAAATGTTGTGTTTTAATTTTACAGGCCACTTATGTTGCAATAGGCAGTTTGGAGAATATTGTGTGATTATTTGAATTTTCAAAGAACTGAAATTTGAAAATTAGCACTATGTGGGAAATTGAAATCAACTTGGTTTGAGATCCTCAAAATTTAGCATTGATGATTGAGCCAACCTTGCTACAACATAATACAGTGAAAATCTAATGTTCATGGACCTCGAGAACTAAAATACAATACTTTTTGTCACATTTTTATACACACAAAATCTGAAACTCAGCCTATTACAGAAGGAAAAAATCAGAATGTAAACTACATTTTTTCACAAGAGACAAAAATAGTAGCTTTTTTATTTTATTAAAAAATTTAAAGTATTATTTTTATAAATTATTATTAAAAAAATTAAAAAAAAAAAAAAAACTTAGCCAAATAACTCCCCAAGAGTTAGCCATGTTGCTAGTGTAGCTAGATTATGTCATATGTGGTGCCAGTTTGGCACCCTACCTGCACTGCCCGGTGGTGCAAATGCTGCTAAATTTGAAAACCAGGGAAAAAAGAAAAAGAAAAAAAAGGCTGCCCTGTGGAGTCCAAAATAAAAAAAGAAAAAAAAGAAAAAAAAACCTACCCAGCTGGTTATGAAAAAAAAAGGAAAAAAATTACATATTCTTCACATAGGTGTTGGTTGAAATCCCCAAGACTTTTCATGAAACTTATTTCAGTGCAGAAGGAACCAGTGTTTTGCAGGTATTTGATTTTGTTAAATTAACTCTGGTTCTGGTTTTATGACAATTTAAATTCAAAGAACCACTGATTACAGATTTTTGGTGTGAAAAAAACACAAAAACCAAAAATATAAGTACCTCCAGTTTTGGTTATTTAAAAAAATCAGAGAACTTGTGAAGAACCGCAGGTTTGGGGGGTGGTTCTTTCATTATTATTATTTAGAATGGTGGTTATATATCAAACAGGTTCTCTTTTCATTATCTTATAAAAAAAAGACCCATTGGCTTGTCTAAAGACCCTCATTACATTTGGTTATTTCACATTCCCAGTAGACAATATGAGCACAATGAGAGGACCAATGGGTTGTCAAACCAACTCAATGTATGAGCGTCTTTAGACAACCCATTTGTATATTCATTTCTATACACACTATTTTGGAACTTCTTTGGAACATGAAGGGAATAATTTGATCCCTTTGGAAGCCAAGGGATTAAAATAAACCATTTACTTCTGCCTAATTTAAAACCAAGTCTATGTAATTGAAAGATATCTTGCTCCTAGGAATAAAGTATCCCCATGCATTTAACACGGCCTGCACCAACCTTCCCTCCCCCCAACCTCCATGACATGTAAATTGACAACTCATTATTAGGCTTATTTTAATCCTTTGGTATGAATGGGGTAGAGTGGGGGTTTGCTCATTTTGTTTTGAATTCCATTTACTCCCTTGGTGTGAGTGCACCTTTAGGGAGGGTTACCGTGAGAATTGCAAGCTCAAAATTGCCTTGGATTCTTGCAAAGCTCACGAAATGCACATTGCAATGCTCAAAATTACCTCGAGTTCTTGCAAAGTTCAAGAAACGCACATTGCAAGCTCAAAATTACCTTGTGTCCTTGCAAAGCTCAAGAAATGCACATTGCAACGCTCAAAACTACCTCAAGTTATTGCAAAGTTCAAGAAATGCACATTGCAAGCTCAAAATTACCTTGGGTCCTTGTAAAGCTCAAGAAATACACATTGCAATGCTCAAAATTACCTCAAGTTCTTGCAAAGTTCAAGAAATGCACATTGCAAGCTCAAAATTACCTTGGGTTCTTGCAAAGCTCAAGAAATGCACATTGCAAGCTTGAAATTACCTCAGGTTCTTGCAAAGCTCAAGAAATGCACATTTCATCCTTGAAATTACATCAGGCTCTTGCAAAGCTCAAGAAATGCACATTTCATCCTTGAAATTACATCAGGCTCTTGCAAAGCTCAAGAAATTCATGTTTGATGCACACATGGGTCCAACTCAGGACCAAAGTAGTTTGAGCGCAGTATATGGCACAATAAACAAGTTTGGGTCCCTGAATAGACTGGTGTGTAAAATTTTCATGCTGACTTTGGGCATTCTGGCCTGTGTGTCAGCAAGTGACTGGGTTCCAGTGCACAGCACGCTGGACTTTATGGATAACTTTATCAAATTATCACATTAGTCATCCTGGTGCAAGTCAGCAAACTTTCTTGAACTCTAAAACTGCAACAGCTGACATAGAAAATGGCCAGACTGGACCAGCACCCACCATCACACATTGCAGGATGGATGGCCTGTGCACAGGAAACACTTTTCTTGTCCCATAGCTACCAACTGTAGTTTGGCTGTGTACTAACCATCCACCTGCATTTACCTGCTTAGTAGCCACAAGTGATTTACCTACTTCCCTACCTACACAGGGACCACTTAACATTCCCTACCTACTTACCCATGATACCCAGTAAATCTAACCATTTCTGATCATAGCTAACTTTGTAAACTCAAAAGACAAAATCTTGAGCAAAGAATACAGGATAAATCAGCCATGTTTGTTCTTCAGAAGCTTGAACATTGCAATTGGTAGTATACATCTTGTGACATTATAAGCATGTCTTACAGGGCATCAAAATTCACCAAAAACTCTACATAATGTTGCAACTTGCATTCTCCATGTATAGATTTCACAGCTATTGATTCACATTCATTATGCATAAGAACTATATGATGCATAAGGGTCCTCCTTTGGTCTTCAGGTTCTCATAAGAACTATTGTAGTCTTACCTGCATTTTCTTGTCAGCAAGTTCACCAAATACCCATATTTCTCACTAAGAAAGATGACCTACCTCAAGATGATGTTCACCAGATAAGACCATAGGAGAAACAATTTGCTTCAGCAGCTCCAAGAAGACCTATTGAGATATGAGAATACTGCAAAACAATCAAAACAGACATTCACAAAGTTAAAAAGCTGTGAGGACTGGAGAAGATTCACAAAGAACACACAAGTACATATGGCATGTGGATGGTTGCCTTCACCACCCAGGCTTGGGCAAATCAAAAGAACTAGCGTGCAACATGATGTGGCCTTGTATTTCATACCCTATTTATCCTTCAAGTGAACTAAAGAGAGGCTCAGAGCAGGGTCCAGACCTCACACAAATCCTAACCATGGATCTCTTCCCTCATGATCAATCCACATGACTCTATACTTAAAATGAATCTGACTGTGCTGGAGCTGTCAGCATGGACTCCCTTGCTACCCTTTAGGTATCCTTTGTTGTCTTGAAGCACTGAAAGTATATTCACCACAATTCTGTCATATTGACCTTCCACCAGTTGTTGCCAAGAACTCTGCATGTTGCATTTAGCAGGTTAAACAGCAGATGCATCCTGCAAGACTTCCTCTTGATCATCAGGCTTCATTGACATTGTCTTGCCTTGAAGCAAGTGTGAGAAATCTCAGCTTTCATGCTTTATTTTAAGCATTATTCCTTCAACCCCCCACCTTCCACAGGCCAAAAATAGCAAGGCTTGCAATGTCCACAAATCTCATGAAATCTGCTCAAATTGAAAATTCTTGCAGATGGTTTACCTTCCTGGACTCTCCCCAACTCTTGTTGTCTCCCTGCCTCTCTGCAACATCAAGTCCAGATGTCCACACACAGCTTTGCATTCCAGAAACAATTTCAAAGGAATTGAGGTACCACTGTATATGTTTTCCAGAGTCCTACTCTTGCTACTATTAGCCTCACCTGACTTTGTGCCTGAGTGCAAAAACTGCTCTTCTGTGGGCACAGAATAACAAGCAAATCTCATCACACCAGCTAATTCAAAGAAGAATCCACAATTCCAAAGCAAGGAATCAAACCACGTGATATCTTCAATGCACACTAACCAAAACACTCTCCACAGCCCCCAAAAGTTCAGAAACAAAGGGGCAGCAGAAGGGGTGGGGGCAGGGGGGTCACAAAACAAATCACCATCATGAAGCATCTCCAGTTGCCAGGAAAAAGCTTGAAATATAACACAAGATTGACGATCTAATTAGCTGCAATTGCTGAATTCAAGATTATAAAACAAAAAGAAAAGTGCAGAGTCATTCAACTTCAGACCAAAGACGCAATGTTTTTAAAAGGGTTCAGTCCAAAGGAAAAGGGTATTAGAGGCTGTGGAATTGACTTTCTTTTTTTGGCAGGGGTGTGATTACATGAATTTATACCCTGGAGAGTTGAAAATATGATATGCCATTTGATATTTTACACTCTGATGCACATGACAGAACACATCAACTTAAAGTGAAGGGCCTTTTACAAACTTCATCTTTTTGAATTCCCCTGTAAATGGGTGCCTTACTTTTGTAGGCTGCCAAATTTGATTAGAGATGATGGGGATGTAATATGATGTGCTTCTATCCTGTCATGAAGTTTGCACACGCATTTGCTCCACCTGTTGTTTCACAAGCCTCTTGTTGATCTCAAAAATGAATCGCATGCCCCCTACCTGCATATACATGTCTTTCACAAGTTATCATAAAAAAACTGGTGAAATTGACCATATATTCCTGCCCAAGTGCATTACACAAATTATGATGAGTGCAACACACAAATGAGGTGAGACATTTATCAGTGCCTGAACTCAGCAAGCTTGGTGGCCAGCTCCATACTGAAGATTTTTCTTCTACTACCTGCAGTGGTTATTCAGCTAGGTTAAAAGTTCACCTCAATTAGGCAGTTGGAGCCAAGAATGGCACGCTGCCCAGTCTCAACAGCATTATTATTCACAGTCAGGCTACGGCGCCCAAGATTTCTCAAATAAAACACCCCATCCTCCTTCAGCTTCAGTGACGCCTGCAGATATTCCAATATCATTTGCAAGTTAGACTTATCACTGCACCAAGATACCTACAGCTAAGTACTTTCAAAGCCTATGATAACATCAGTGACTAAATAATAGCTGAGGCATCTGCAACAGACTAGTCTGAAAAGGTATGGATCAGATGAAACATGTGCTCTGGTTCACATGTGGTCAGGGAGATTATACAGCAAGTACATACACAGAACACCACAGAGATGAGATTTTGCAGACACTATAAGAAGCTAGTCATTGATGGTTCCTTTTTGGTGGAAACTGTAGGATGCAAAGGTTGAACCTCAAAAGATTATATCCCTCATGAAGCTTGATTCAGAACTTCAGAGTGTACCTGTTGGCGAGAGACTTTGTTGGCCCGCCCCTCCTTCCACAAATCAATGTCTACTGCATTGTCATGAGTCCCCCTTCCCATCAAGACCTATGAACAGAATAGCACCAGAACAAACATGATGTGAGATCCTCACTAATGATTCACCATGAATCCACTAGAGGCAAAAATACAGATCAGTTAGCACAGATTCTTTGAGCCCATAATAGATTGCAGCAATGCACCTGTCCAACAGATGCCTCTACAAACAATATAGGTCTGGTCTCAAGCATACCTTTGTCTTTGTAATATAGTAGCGGAGATGGCGGCCATATAAGATTGCCAAGGCCTTTTGATTTGTAAGATTGCGTTGCATAGCAGCACCAACACCTTGTTCCAGTCTCAAAAGTGTCCTTCGTTGCTGCCTGTACATCTGCCTTGATTCTGTCACCAATCAAAATTCTTTGCTCAATACAATCAAATGCTTTTGGCTGCAACCTTTGGGACTGTACACACTCAGGAAACTCAAAGACATAAAGTTTCTGCAGAACTATATCAGCCCATGACATTGAACTGATAGATTTACTTGGCACAACTTTAAGCACCTAAGTGACTTCTCCGACAGCTCTTCATATTGTAAATTCATGTAGCAACAATATGACTATCATGAGTATCAAGAAATCTCCATACACAAGATTAAGGTAACCAGGACCAGGTGAAAACCTTTTTTTGTCAAAGAGAAACTCTGAGATAAGGACTTAAGAACAGAGAAGAAGAAATACACAGAAGGGAAGAACTAGAACAAAAAGAACAATAAAACTAGCAATATGAACATGTAACCACAATAACATACTCTTGACTCCTGTTTACCTTTATGCAGCAGTTGAAAATGACAATAGTGTATCAACATAGGTCAACTTTCAACCTTGACTGGTTCATACCTGCCCGAGCAGAAAACTCATCATCCACTCCAGGGTCAAGATCCATGTTTATGATCTGTCAAATAGAGTCCACATGGGATGTCCAAATCTCATCAGCTGGTAGCTCCTAGCAAGTTCTAATGAGAAATCTTGGTTCTAGGGCAACAATCTCCTTGAGGGCTTTAGGTGCAAAGCAAGAAATTGTAGTAAAACCAATTTCTATTTTGGCAGCTGACTTTAAACAGCATGGGAGACACATGTGAAATTTCTGTAAATGTTCAGTACCCAGCGCAAAGAGATTGGTGAAAATTGCAACAATAATCTCCTCAACTTTGACTCATGCCAGATTCTGATGGTTCAGTCACAAAGAGGTTAAAGCAAGAAGAAAACTGACCATTGTCTCAACATCAGAAAATCGTGCCATTTCTGCTTCACTTTCAGGCTCTTCCTCTTCAATCAACAGATGATCAGTATCTTCTCTGCAGCTTGACACTTCCCTAGATGCACCCACACCAGCAAGCACCTCCTGGCAAGTGCTTGGGTCAAAGTCTGATGGAAAATTTTCAGCTTCTGTAGCAAGCAGGGTTGTGTGCTCAGTTGTGTACTGAGGCAAGGATAAAACTATCCCTGGACCACTTGGAGGGATTTTCTGAAGAATTCCAAAATTGGAGCAATGTTCTCCCAACTCCAGTGTGCCTATTTGTGGCAACTGAGTACCTGAACAAGAGATCCCTTTTTCTTCTTCTTCGTCTTCCTCTTCTGCTTCTTCTTCTTCTTCCCCTTCTTCTTTGTCATCTTCTATTTCTTTGTCATCCTCCTCTAGTCTTTGTTCAGACATGCGACATGAGCTTAAAACTTGATCCATAACAGGAGCATTGGGTGGAGATGCATGGTCTGAATGCCGATACAGTAAGTCATGATTGTCTGCTGCTTCCCCATGGTCCCACAAATTCTCTTCCTCTGGTGCTGGATTTGACATCTGCAAGTGATGTTTGTCAGAGCTGCATCTACTATCAAGTCCATTGCTTTCTTATGACAATGTGTGTAACTCCCAAAGTTGATGCTCACAATGCCAAGTCCAGCATTTGTGTTGAGCACAGGACTTTCCTGGTCTCAATGAGAATAACCAGATGGCAGTGCCATCAGAAGCAACACATCAAACTACAGGTCCCAAGTCAAATCAAAATATGCCATCTGTTGACAAGACACCAGAATGAAACCTTCTCTGAAGATTGAACGAAACAGGAAGGTAGCCAAAAAACGTGGACAGGAAGGCCTGACTACTGAAGGCCCAACTTCCTTGAAAGTTATGGCAAGTTCTGCAGGCCTAACAGTGGACTGCACCAACATCTTTATACTCCCAGGGTCCCCTTTAAGTTCCAACATATGGGGAGGGCCCACCTCTTCCAGGTCATAAAACATGCCAGGTGATCTTGATGCCATTGTAGCATCAGTTGGCGTAGTCTGTTCCATGTGATAAATATCGTCTTCTTCTTCCTCATCCACTTCTTCTGATGGTGAAGGAGGCATAGCCCACACTGGGAGAGGGAGAGCTTCATCAAGAATGGGGATTTCTGTGTCCTGCATGTTGAGAATGCAGATGATTGACCCAAGGCCAACTGGCTGGTTATGTATGTGATCTGTGGCATCTTCAGGATCACAGTAGTCTACATCAAGCATGGGAGAATCATGATGAAGCAGTTCATCATCAGGCACACTCATGCTGAAATCTTCATCATGAGAACTGGTATTTAGCTCCACATCTCCCTTCTCTTCAACCATGCCTGTACAGGATGAAGTGGTGATTCAGATCCAGCTCAATCAAGAGTGACAAATTCACTGCACTCAGATTCTTACGGCTGCCACAAAAAAGTGCAAGTGCCAGATAAAATTGAATATACTTGCAAAGAGATCAAGTATGGAAGTCAGAAGGCCCCAGAGGATCCTTTGTGATGACTTGACATGTGTTCAATTCACAGAAAAGCTTCTAGGCACCAGTGCTCCACAATAGATCACAACCAACTTGAACACCTCTAATAACAAAGATTGGAAGATCAGTAACCAGCAGTAGATGATAATTTCACACCTTCCTGTTGCCCAGAGCATCCATTATCTGTATCTTCAAGTTTCTCAACCATTGACTCTGATGCCAACTTATCTTCCTCGATAGTCTCTGGACAGCTGGGTGGTGTGGCTATCTCTGCTTCTGTTTTAGCTTTGCTAGGAGCACACTTAGTGTTCAACAGTCGAGAACTAATGTCAGATAATTCACCAGAAATGTTTAGTTGCTCTTTTACTGTGACAGCTGACTTGCAGGTTGGGTCATTATTGTGTAATGGATCCTCTGGATTGAATGTGATACCATCTTCTTCGGCAACTTGTATTCTTGGTTGCTCAATCCTGATAACATCACTTGCAGGGTCTGTCTCTTGTATGTTTTTCGGAATATTTGGTCCTGCATTGACTGGGTCGGGTAATTGAGTTTCATCTCCCTGTCCATGATGTGTTGCCTAGCACATTAATTGCACAGACAGTTAGGAAAACACTACACCAGTGAGAAAAAAAAGAAACTCTAGGCACTGAGAGCAAGTCATCTCGATCTCCCATTTTTGCTTCCTGGAATGTGGTTACAAGGGATATGAAACTCAGAAGTGCAACACTGTCAATGAAACAGAGAAGGTACTCACACTCAAGAAGCTGGGATTTGGCGGTTTGCGATCACATTCATTAACAAGGTCAGTATTCACTCTTGCTCCCTTTTGCTGTGATATGTAATCCTTTGACGTTGAATCCAAGGTATGATTCCCAACTAAATCCCTTTCAATTTTCTGCACCAATTGAAGCTGCTCCACAATTTCTTCAGGCTTTGAACTGTGATGCAATTGAAGGTCAGCTCCAACAGTTGCACCAGCCCCTTCTGCAATTCCAGTCTCAGATGGAAGGACAACCCTAACTTCTGGTGTAGGAATGACCACAACAGATTCTTGTGCATGCCTGGACTCTAAGCATTCGGAGACTAGCTTGGACCCCAACACGATCTTCTCATCTGGCTGTGATGCCTCTATCTTAAGCAGTTTGGCATGCCCTGAAAGCGTTCCCCTGTTCCCTGAGATGCCACCCAGCACCTTGTGCTCTGCATCTATTGCATTATCCATAACCATCACAGCTGGCATTGCTTTGATTACAGCCCCCACTCCACCTGCAGCAGCATGTTACCCATCTGTCACAAAAGACCAGAGTGGAGAAACAGAATCCTAACCCCTGAACCTGAAACTTTGCAACAAGACAGAAAGACACATGTGAAGGCATAGATGGGCATTTTACAGTGTCCAGAATGCTGACACTCACCTGCTGCAAGGAGACTAACCATCTCACTGAAAGTGGGTTCCTCAAAGTCTGTGGTTGGTTCTTTTGGGGAGAGAAGGCCACCTGGCAAAGACTTGTCTTCTAATCCTGAAGGAAGTATTGGCTGCAGTGCTCCTCCTTGCTCACCATGCACAATATCTTCAGCCATTTCATCTCCTGTCATGAAATCACTTTCGAGTTCATTCTCCAGCATCACGGCAGCCACGAGCTTCTCTGCAGCCATCCTCTTCCTCTTTTTGTAATAAAGGGATCGAATGCTGCGTGCTCTTCGCTTGCGCGCAAGAACCTTAGTATTTCGATGCTCATTGAGGGTTTTGGTATTTGGAGGCAGATTGCTGAGGGCTGCTTCAGCTTCTACCATGCGTGATGCAGCTTGTGCAGCAATTTCTGGGTCATATAGCAGTGCTCGCCAGCGTTCCCGCAGCTCTCTCACCGTAAACTTTCGAGAAAATCGCATGGCTCCTTTTGCAAGTGCCTCCATGGCTGCACCAACCTAGATAGTGACACAGTTATAACACAACAATCACACAAAATGAATACAAATCTTCATTGACGATTGTCCGATCCACAAGTAGGGCTTTGAGGGGATCGAGACAAGACTCCACTCAAGGTTTTAGAAGACGATGTGCAATTGCAATTGCAGATTTCAACTAAATTCCACCATGGTGGAGAAGCGAGCAGCATCTCTAACGACTACAAGCAAGGACGGCCTGATGATCGGCCGTTTCTCTCTTACAGTCGAGAAGCTCTTAGCAAAACCTTGCAGGCATCATGCCAGTCATGCTCGGATGTGATCTGAACCTCTGCGAGCTGAGGATCAGAGACATGGGTGTTGAAAACTTTACCTCCACTGCATTCTTCAGCAGCAGATCATCTTCCACAGTCCAGAGACTGAAATCGGGTCTCGGACCAGTTTCTGCCACAATGCCTCCTGTCACCACGTTCGGCGCCACTTCCGCTGCCACTTTGGCCGCTGTCGCTGTGGTGTTGTTGCTCCCATCTCCCCCGCCTACGTTTCCCTCCCCAGTTTTCATCGCCTGAAGTGGTGGTCCTCCTCCTCCCTTGCCCGCCTTCCTCCGTCTTCAAGTTATTTCCTCTTCCTCCAACGCGCTGCTCCCTCGCCTCCCATGCGTGCACGCCCACACGCACACGCACACGCACTCCTCACCCAACACGATCTATAGAGCAAGAAAACGCAAAGAGTAGTGTCCGTTTCTCTGGAGTCACACCAGGTGATAGGGTTTCAGCGTTCTAGGTTTCCGGTTCCCGTAGCACCCGAGATAATTCCTTGCTTGCTTGAGACGAAGACGGGATCTTCTGCTGATTCCTGAGGAGAAGAAAGAAGAGAAAGCAGTACTCGAATTTGTTGAGGTTAGTGCATCATCGGTTTTATTTCATGCAAGAGGAAGAAGGAGGTTCACGGTGCTGCTGCTGCTGCTGCTGTGCCGTACTTGAGAAAAACGGACGTCACAGAAGAATAAATGATCTGAAACATGAGGAGACTGGAAAGACGCTTCCGATTCTCGAGTGCGCAGAAGAATGGTCTGATATTATTCCAGTTGAAGAAGAACGTAAAAGAAACGTTTTCGGTTCAAGAACGGAAAGAAGAAGAGAAAGACATTTCCAATTCTCGAGTTGCAAAGCAATGTTCTAAATTTTGGGTTTTTCTACGTGACTAACGAGAGCATCATTTCTTGACAATAATAATGCGTCTTGCGAAACTTCATTAAAATGCAACGCCAGTGACTTCATGAATTGTAAGAGATTTTTATCAGATACGTTGCACAGAGAGAAATCAGATGGAGCACAAGTCTTGATCTTACTTACGTGTTCTCAAGGACAAATATTATCGTGGAGTCCTTGAAGTTGCTTCAGGATTTTGGGGTTTAGGGTTTATGTTTAGGATTTTGCAAAATATGACAGAGAGGCCTTGTTGATCCAACACTAATAGTTTCTTAGCTGCATTCTCTATCCTCCTCATCCCTTTGTATGCAGGTCTTCTTCAATTGATTGTAAAACTCAAAAGAGCAGCTGGAAGTTGAAAGCTCAACAATTGTTGTTCAACGAAAGTTTCTTCATGGAGGAATACATCTGAATCAATCCCAAGAATTGTTGTTTGATGTGGTTTCTATATGGAGGATTACATCTGAATCAATCTCTCTCACAGATTGATTATTTGATTCAATGTGCATCAATTGGGCACTACTGTTTTTAAAGCTCAAGAACTGTTGTTCAACCCGGTTTTTTCATGGAATAGCTACATCTGAATCCTCAAAAGAGTTTGATTCAGTGTGCATCAACTGCAACCCAGTGTTTGGATTCTATTGTCATAATGTTTCGGGATTACATCCTATGCATCATCAGTCCAGAAAAACTGAGAGTACTTATTTTTAAATTAAGTCCTCATAATGTCTCTGGAGGTTCAGTGTTCTCATCGTCAGTTCAGCGATCTTCAAGTAGCAGTGTTTTGATTCATTCAATGGTAATGTTTCTGGATATGATGTTGCGTTTGCATCCTCAGTGCAGAAATCTTACCAGTGTGCAAATCCTCAGTACATGTGTTTTGATTTGTTCATTGTAGTGTTTCTTTGAAGATCTGGACTTGATAGAGCTGCATTGTCTTCTTGTATTATTACTGAGCCTCAACCTCCTACTTTGGAAAATTGTTTTGTTCTACAATCCCTGGCACCATTGCAGCTAGTCCTGCTTTCCACCCATGGAGATTTATCTGTACCATTGTGCCAGAGTGCTTGTTGTGTCTATTTATGTTTGAAATCTAAATAGCTTGCATTTGCCTATGACCAGAAATCCAAATCCAGCTGATCACCCCTGCATTCCTCACAGCCTAGTGCAGAACCAAAAGCTGAAAATCAAAGAACAATATACTAACTTCCTGAACATACCTGTTCTAACAAGATTTTTCAGCTGTTGCAGATTCAATAATTCACAGTCTTGGATTCAAAGCAGTGGGAGCAATCATTCTCATGCACTTGCTTTTATTATTACAACAAATTTCATTTGACACTCTCAAAACGCCTTTGACATTATAACAAGACATGGATGTAAGAAGCTATGAAGGTAAAAGCTATTTTGGCTTCTTTCTTATCTAGAGTCTTCTTCTAAACAAGTGTCACGTTTTGTCATTGTGGAGATCTTCTCCACTAGCAATAGTACTTGCAGCATTCACAATCAAGACATGAACATTGAGTATAAGTTTGAGTTTTCTTCCCTCTTCACATGCTGTGATATGGTATTACATATTTGACCAAGTATTACAGGATCTTTTATTCTTTGGCTGATTTCATCAAACTCTTTTCACAAAATGGAAACCAGGAAACTTGCTATTCAGGAAGCAAAAATGGAGATCATATTGATTACAGTTTGGATCCAACATCTCCAGAATCTTTATCATCTCTCAATTCTGTCCAGGTTTGAGTTAAATCAGAAGTATGGAGGTGGTCTGAACACCATGCAGAGCTTTCTGGCTCAAGATAGATCCTTAAGGCTGTACTTTCTGGGTCAGGGGCACACAGACCTGAGAAGCAGGAGGAACCATGATGACAGCTGATTGCAGGGTAGCCTGAAAACCTTCACATCACACAAGTTAGTGTTGAAAATGGGCAACAAGAAAAGCAACAATAATGTGAAATAAATGTTATAGTACTTAGAACTCAAATGCTCCCCCCTAGGTCTGTGAATCAATGCCACAACTCTCAGTTTCTAGAATGCTACCATTGCAGTTGGAGCTCCTGAGGGCAGAGAACTTACCAATGCATCTCTAGTTGAATATTTGGGTAGTGTGGTGAAGTTTGATTGGGTGAAGAGAACATTTTGAAGACAATTCCAAAGTGTAGCAAAATTGTTGAGGGATTCATAAACTATCATACATGTGTTGAATTCAAGAGTGTCAGTAAGGAAGGGTCTAAGATCTTGCACATCTAAGATGAGCAATTATTCAATGCTTCTCAAGATTGAAAGCACAACAACAATGGTGACCAAAACCCAAATGTTTTAGGAGTGGCCTGAATGGAGGTCTATTGTGCTGCAGTGTGGGGCCGGGCATGGTGCTTGGTACGAGCAGACTTAGGGCGTGCTCCAGACAATGCAGGTGCTGGGATAGCAGATTCATAGGACAAATATGGACTGTCATCATCATCAAATTGACTTAAGGCAAGCTCCACATCAGCCTCTGCACGTGCACGATCACTTGGATTATCATAGTCATAGGTTGTGCGCTCAGGCATGTCCAATTCCAACTTGATGACATTGTTCACACTGCACCCACAGCCCAAGTGTTTCCTCATTGCACATGTTCTGTGAAAGAAATACTGGCATTCTTCAATACAAAGTGATGATATCGTAGGGGATGTGTGGACAAGGTAAGATGAGATTGCAAGAAAAGCTTGTTGGGACTGATGGGGGAGCTGGTAGTTAATCAAGAAAGCTGAGAAGCTACTCAAAAGTCAAAACCAATGGTTGTGAACAAGTTACTCCACCAATTCCTACTTGAGATTCCTCCAACTGCAAAATGACATATTGTTGGATGTCTCTATGAAATGAATTTCTGTTGTCTCAAGTGGATAGTGTAGAAGTTCTAGAAATGACATTTGGGCCTGTAGGAGGTCCCTTTTGAACTCATAATTGACCCTTTAGAACCACAAAGAGAGTTGCTGAAAACCCTTACAGATATCTTGGATCACGATCCCCACGGGCAAGGGCTTGCTCAGCTTGGCGGCACGTTGGCCGGCTGCGCCCAATTGCTGATGGAGGCCGCTGCAATGGCTGCTTGATATTGATGCCATCAGTGATGTACAGACGTGAGCCTCCTTGCCCTGAGTGGGATGGTAGGGACTGGATCATACTTTGCAGCACCCACGTCTCATTTTCATCATCCCAGTGTGTGCGCCTCATTATTTTTGTGACCTCCTCTGCTGGAATAAAATTCTGACAAACTCCATGCGAACAGATTGAGCTGTTTAGAACATGAATTGGGGTTAAACGTCATGTCATTTTCAACAGACTGCAAGCACAATTCAGTCAAAACTGTTCAGAAGGACTTCATAATGTAACTCTCTGCTGACTTTAGCAGAGTTGAGACCCTGTGAACATGAAGGATTGATGTCTTTCCAAGCCAATAATGGTCGATCATGTACTTCTTTAAAAATGTGTGGAGGGAATTCTGAGAAGAGATGACACAGTGCATTGAGTTCTCCTTGTCCCAGTATGACTCATGGCCAATAGTGTATACCTCTCTCCAAATACTCCAAAGACAAGTGTGTTGGTGCATGTCAATCTCAAAGCATGGAACTTACCTCAATGATGAAGGCCTTCAATTGGAGTTGCTGGTCTAGTGAGCGAAGTGACAGAAACATGTCTGCACGCTCCCTTTGGAATTCATGGATGGTGTCTTGAAGCTCAGTACGAAGAGAGCCCACATCAATCTTGGTTTGCTGGTAGTGTGCCATGAGTTTCCTCAACTTGCGAGTTTTCATGTCCACCTATACATCAATTTGACCAAATTTAAAGAGATTTGAGCAGGATAGTCTTCAGGTAAAGTCTCAAGGATCCATCATTTTCATCTTTTGTGTTAAGTAAAAAGTCCTTTGATCACATCCAACAAGCACAAAGAATCTCACAGATAACAAGTTGCAATTCTTGGCTTCATCTATGAAGCTTTCCAGGGAGCATGTGCACTGAACATGGCAACCTAAATAAATAAGAAGCACAAGAAACTTTGTACCTCTTCCTCCATTGTACTGAATTTTTCCTCAGCCATCAGTTGTGCTTCCTACAACCCACACATTCAATATCTAGTGAAGCATATCAACAGCAAAGGAGTGGCAGCATAATGCTAAGTTCTAGTGTCTTATCATATGGAAGTCAGAGTGGACTTCCTTTGGCTGGCAGCAGAAAAGTTAAGCAGGAAAGGCACCCACCTAACATCTCATAAGGTTTCCTGACATCCCATAGGCTTCACTGAGATTTTTCTGAGCCATCCTGCCCCTTAAGTGGCTGACCTAGCTTTTTCACAGTATGATTTTCTGTCGTGCCCCCTATTTTGTTGGGCACTCCACAGTGTCCATGTGCAAAATCTCCACCCTAGGTGTCAGTATCCCTTTTCACTATGCATAACATATGGTAATTGTGAATCTGTGTGGACTCCAGCTCTGTGCTACAAGGTGCGGATGTTGGCTGGAAGCGATGGAAGGAGCAAATTAACCTCAAGCTCAGCAATTTTGCGCTCCCGTTCTTCATCAAGGTACTCCTTCTCTTGTAGTTGTTGCTCACGTAGAGTCAGCTCTAGCTCCTTCTGTTTGGCCTTCTCCAACAACTGTTCACTCAAGTTGTTGGAGCCATGCACCAACTTCTCCTCAAGGACCCGCAGCTTTGCTGCCAACACATCATGATCCTCCTTCTCTCTTGCTAGAGCCTGGGCATAATGGGACACACAATAAAAAAAGACAGCTAAAACCACCTCTTGGAAAAACAGCAGACTGTAAATCTGAATACTTTGTGTGAGAATAACCAGAAACTGAATATGAATCAGGTACTGACTTGGTAGTGTGATTGCAGCTCCAAATGTTGCTGCAGCAGCTGTTCAGCAATTCTTTGTTTTTCTTCTTCTGACCTTTCTTTCTCCGCTTTCAAAGCCTCCATCTCTAACTGTGCCTGTAATGCAAATTTGACAGTTTTGCATTGAGATTGATGCAAGGACTAAACACTACATAGAATAACAGTAAGGAGGATAAGGATTGAAATTGATGCAGCAAATGCTGAAAGATGGCTAACACAATCCCTTGTCGTCAACTCTGTATGGCCAATGTCTTGGCTTATCTTAGTCATCAACCAATCTAACTAAGAACCTGGCAATAGAGGTGTAGCACACTTGACATTCAGAGTACATTTTTGTGACAATTTGTAGGAGAGGAATGCATACCTTACGCTCAAGGTCAGCCTTAATGCATGCCACTGCTTGTTCACTCATTGACTTGTGAAGTGATACCTCTTCTAACATGTCCTGTCGCATTTGGTCCTTAAGTTGCTGCATCTCAATTTCACGCTCTGCTGCAGTAAGGCTGCTTTCCAGCTTCTGTGGTCTGATCTCCTCCAAAATTGGACCACTTGCTGCTAGCTGTGCCCTTAGCCTGTGAAACCAACCACATAACTCAGTCACGTTCATGACCAAAAGGTCTAAAGAGCAAGATGTCCAGCATATATATTGTAATATTGTTATGCAAACTCATTCCAGTAGGCGTTATCAATTGTATCACTAAGTCATGGTGCAAGATTTTCCAGTATGTTTTTGACTCAGGCTACTGAAACTAACCAGCAGAAACAGTTCTAGATTTAAATACAGAGGAGGAAACCAATATGTACAATTTCCAACTCATTGAATGATGCATTGAGAAGCAGACTTTTGCATGAATGCTAGATCAAGAGAAGCCTGTCATCTTGTTTGCAGAATGTCAAAGGAGTGAGGTTGACAAACAGACCTGGAAATTTCCTCCTGAAACTCACGAAGAATTGCATCCTTAGGGTCTTCATTGATTCGTGGCTTGTTCTTGATGCTCTTGGCACGGTTTGCATATCTCAAGGTGCTTACATTCTCATCATAGTTGTAGTCAGCTGGTCCTATATTTGTAGGTGGGGAGTATGACTATTAGAGAGCCAGTTCAGAGCTTAAGAAATAGGTTTTGTTATTGGAGCCTGCTTCCAGTGAGACCCTGGGCAACATCTGGAAGCAGGGGAGCATTGCCACTAACTGAAACCTTTTGCCTTACCAAATGATGCATTAGCTTCTAGAGATTCTCACCCTGAAGCAAAATCCAACCTCTTTTTTCCATACAAAATTGGCATTTAAGAAGGCCATTGACTTGTATGGTGACTACAACTGGTGATAATGATCCTAGACTTCTGCTCTCAGGTACTTTCAGTTGGAAGTGATGACAGGTCAAGGTTGTACACCTATGTTTGCAACCATGACAGTCCGTGTGTTTCCACCAAGAGAATCTTGTAGAAGACGGGTGAGTTTGGAGTCACGGTACGGGATATGGGAGCTCTTCCCATCAACAAGTGCAGAGATGACATTGCCAAGAGCAGATAAAGACCAATTTATGTTAGTCAGCTCTTTAAACCTGTCACCTGTTGCTCCTGTCTTATTCAGTCTTTCACTGCCTGCCAAATCTACCTGCACATTTTAGACATTTGTTAAAAGTCTTCATGGCTGGGCTGAAGTGTCTCCCTGCTGCACTGAAGACGGGCACCAAAACATCAAATTTTCTCCAAAAAGATTTGCAAGAACACAACTAAAGCATCTGACATATTTCAAAGGATCATTGTGAACACATAGACAAACCAGCAAACTACCAGTTGCCACTTTACTTTTGTGCCTTCCAGACATCAAGAATGAAACATGCGTAAGCAGGGATGTTGTACCAGGTTAAGTTTGCCAACACGAATATGCATGCTGCCATCGGGTAATGTTGACTCACGTGCACTAGTCTCCACAGTAATGGTGAAGATGGAGTGGGAGCGGGATGAGTCCTGGTTCATGAGTGTGGCTGCCACTGACCTACTTTTCTTTCCTACCTGCAGAAATCACACTGGGGCATTGGTATTGTCATGAGAAATTGGATGTTGATATGAAGATTGACAAAAGAAAAATTGGAAAGGCTTGCCTGCAAACAACCTATACTTTAGCATGCAGAAATTGACCACACATAAACAGAGCTGTGGAAAGAAAACCATAAGAAGTCGGCTGATGTCTGCAACACTCTGCACAGTGACAGATGTAAGGTTTTTCACATAGACGCCAGCTTCTGGGGACTCCCTGAGCTCCAAGCGAACCCATGAATTTGGACCTGCCAATAGATCCCGGACCTCCTCATTGTGGATCTCCAAGTATGATGCATGGACCAGGAAATTGTCGGAGCTCTGGCTCTGCTGAATGTGGGCAAATATGTCCTCAAACGCATTTGGTATGATACCCCGCATTTCTGCAAAACTCCAATTGCAAAACTCTAGGAAGATATTCTTGGAACTTTTACAGATTCTCCCACCCTAAATCTTCACTCCAGTTCCTGCTCTGTCAAACACTATGGCAACTTCTCAATTAAGATTCATTGTGCTTCTATGGTATAGGAGATTGCTATGATGTCTAGCACATTGCAGACACATTGACATTTGTTGCATTTTTTGCATAGACATGAACTTGCCAGATCTTTGCACAAAGCTTCTGAGAGAAGTGCAGGTTTGAAAAGCCAAATTTACAAAGGACAGCAAGCGATGTTAGCAGAATGTAGGTACCAGGGGGATCATCAGCGCCATCCATGGTGAACGTTTTGCCTGACGCAGTCTGGCCATAAGCCAAGACAGTCCCATTGTAGCCACACATGACACTGTGCACGATGTGGTGAGCGACATCGTCGTAGAGCTGGCGTTGCGTACTGGAGCTGTCATAGGTACGATCGAATGTGAAAACTTTCGGTTGCGCATCTGCTTGCTTGGGATTGCACACTTGGACACTGTTGTTGATCGGATCCACCTCGACGCAAGACTTTCTGCCGTCTGCGATCTCCTTTTCCAGCAATGGCCTGCAGCGGACCACGACTTGGACGCGTTCTCTCCGATCCACTCCTCCATCACTGCTCGAGGTGCACCGCGTCGCAGATAATCTCACCCTTTGCTCTTTCATTATTCTGCTGCTGTTGCTGCCGCTCTGCCCTCACATTCCCGCCTTGCAGCTTGCTTGCTCTGCATGGATCATTCTTGTCGCAATCACATTCTTCTTCTAAAACTCCCGCCTCGCATTCCAGGAACTTTTTCTTCCTGTGTCGAAATAATGCAGAGACATTTCATTTGCTTGCTCTGCATGGATCATATTTGTCGCAATCACATCCTTCTTCTAAAGCTCCCAACTTGCATTCCAGGAACCTTTTCTTCTTATGTCAAAAGAATGCTGCGACATCTCCTTTGCTTGCTCTGCATGGATCATTCTTGTCTCAATCACATCCATCTTCTCAAACTCCCGCCTCGCATTCCAGGAACCTTTTCTTCTTGTGTCAAATGCATGCTGCGACATTTCACTTGCTTGCTCTGCATGGATCATTATTGTCGTAATCACATCCTTCTTCTAAAGCTCCCACCTTGCATTCCAGGAACCTTTTCTTCTTGTATCAAATGCATGTTGCGACATCTCATCCGCAGCAACAACAACAACAACAACAAAAGGGAACACGAGGACTGTTTGGCAGTTACGAAACCTGGTCGCCTGATATGCCACTACTGTCTCTTCTCTTGTCTTCCGGTACTGAGCGAGTGAGTCCTCAGAAAATAGAGCGATTCCCGCCGACGCTCACTGGTTTTTCTTCACATTGCCCACAGTGTAGCAGCGACATTTACTTGTAGAGACATTGTGATGCACCCAGAAACAGGCCAAAGTTTGGTATACCTGCATTCTAGCGTCATGTGGAGTCCACTATAGAAACATTTCCCGTATAATTGAAGGATCCTCTTGAGCTTCATCATGCTACCACCATGTGGTTCCAATTTATTGTGTTTAGTCTCATACAAGAGAGCAATTAAGGAGCGCGGATGTTCAGTGTAAGCACTCGCACTCTTCTCGGAGTTTGGAGAAGCAGCAGAAATCATGGAACCCTGTGACTCATAATTCAAAACATGTTAAAGGATCCACTTGGGCTTCACCATACTAACCACCGTTTGTTTCCAATTCAGTGTGTTTACTTGCATTTGTGAGAGCAATTGAGGAGCACCCACGTTCATTGTTAACAATCTTCTCGGGGTTTGGAGAAGCAGCAGAAATCATGGAACCCTGTCAGTGATATACAAAACAGGTTTTGAATGAATCCAAAAACAGATTTGCATGAATCCTCTTTTGTCATACCTCTCCTTACATAAGACATGAGCTTCATGATCACCTTGGCTATTGAGATTCTCAATCTATTTGTGAATTTGTGAGGAATGGACAGACCTTCACACTGTCCCTTTGTATCTTATTTGATTAGGATTTGACAAGTGGACAGTTGTTTGTAGACTACATGTCTTGTCTGCACCAAGTGACAAGAAAGGCCCTACAAAATGTCTTGTTTGTAGACTACATGTCTTGTCTGCACCAAGTGACAAGAAAGGCTCTACAAAATGTCTGCTTTGCGGGAAAGGTGTACACGAGTTTGAGCTGTTCTGAAGCACCTGGGGTGCTTTCTCTTTCATCATCAGAGAGTGCATATGAACTCAGGGGTGAAGAGGAGGCTTTGAGTGACTTGCTCTTGCATCCAATCCAATAACTTCATGCTTATAGCACTAGAAGAAAAAACAACTAACAGGAGGCGCATGTTATAGCAATATCATCAACAGTTCCTAGTTTTCTGCAAGCAGAATAATTTCACACAACCCATGAGGAAATAAAAAAGAGGAATCAACTTGTTTTTTTAATCATGAGAGAGATACATGATTGCAATGCAATAATGCCATGGGAGAAGCATCTCTGCATTTGTTCAGGAAGAACAGAGTTCCCAAACACACATTTTCTGCAAAAGATTGCTGCATTCTTGGAGTGTTCATTGTTTCAACCCCAGTTGAGGAACAAAAAGCTTGCTGGTTGAGAGCTTGCAAGAATCTGCAGAGAGGAAAAAGACTATGCCTTGTTGCCAAATTTCACACATACTTGTCAGTCGAGCAACTATCACACAAATCATCACAGCAGACCTTTCTTGTCCAGCAGCAACAGAAACATGTCACACATTTGCTGAATTATGGTGTCAATTCAAGCTGCAGCTAATGAGGTTGAAATTCATGTTTTCCCGTTTCTCTTGAGAACAGAAGATGATAGAACTCATGGGGAGAAAGAAATGTCAAGGAGATTTACGTCCCTGTGTCCCATTGTTGGAGATTGCTGACATACTGAAGGAGGGGCTGAGCCAGCCTGCTGCTTTCGCCTCCTCCACATACATATTCATCTTGTTCGAAGCATCCGGAATATCAAGACTCAGATCATCTAGACTGTCTATTACACGTGTGAAGCCCTTTACCATCTGGCTTGTGGTAATCAATCCCTCCTTAGCACATTCTGCGAGGAGAGAGAGAATGTGGTTGTTCTGCTTTTCCATTGCCATTATGAGAGCTTTCTTGACTATCTCATGATGAAAAAACGGCATATCAAGGTCTCGGATACACTGACATGCCTCTGCCAATTCACCACCTGCATAGTACTCCTCCAGAAGAAGCTGGATGTTTTCTTTGGCATCCTCCACTGCTTGACCAGTTCCACTGGAGCCCCAGCACCGCAAAATACGCTCACTGGCATGTCGAGCTGAGAGAGCTGATTGCACCATGTGCACAATCTCACGTCCCATTGAACCCTGTTCTAACTGCTCATTTATTCCATCCAGATAGAATGGCGCAAGAATGTCATCCACCACAGCTCGAGCTAAAAACTTTGCTAGTTCATTTGCCGCATCTGGGATATCAAGGGCAGTGTCTTCAACTGAATAAAGCAGCAGTGTGAATGCTTTGGCTATGTCTTCAACTGGGATCACTTCAGCATACAGTGCTGAGATCAAAACTGATGTCATTTCCTTCTCACGATTCTTCCTGTTGGGGATAAAATGGAACAGAAGGTAAGAACTTCAACTACCCAAGGATCTAGTTTCTACTTCCTTGAATGCTCAGTTTCACATGAAGGAAAGATGCACATGAGCAGAGGGTTGGAATGAGCTTCGTTGTTTTACAAAATGTACAAAGATCTGGCTACATACCTGTCCATAGCAAGAGTGACAAGAATCTTAAGAAATGTGGCAAGGAAATCAGGAGCGCCGAGATCCTGAAGGCTCCTGACTACCTCACCAATATCACCAGATAGAAAAAATTCTTGGATGATGGTCCTCGCCTTTTGCTTAAGTGTGCGTGTCTCCTGTGCGTGCCCCACAACCTCAGGAGTCAATGATAAAGCTCGGGTATAGGGGGTGCTCACCCAACCCTCCTTCTTTGCCCTGCAACAATATTCAACAGGTTAGTGTTTTGGATTGTAGACTTCCAGATGGAAGAGAGTTGAAATGACAGAGTAAGAAGAATGTTGTATTCATACCTCACTGCGAGGATGTACCTATATCATCTGAAAAGTATTGAAAGAAAGCTTGCACCATCCAGCATTAAAGAGCGTGAAACTCGAGATTTGAGAGATTGTCAATTTGGGCATTTTGTGGACCCCCCAGAACCTGGAGAATGTACCGATTCATACAATATGCATTATCAACAAAGGGGAATGTTCTGCATGACAGCATTTTGGTGTCGGGCTAAAGGAATTACCGGATAGTGAGTGATTCTAGCATATCTTTTGCATGTGGAATGTCGAGAGTGAGGTCATCAGCTTGTTCTAAGAGGCGTGAGAAGCCTTTTGCCATTTGGCTTGATGTAATGAGACCTTCCTCAGAGCACTCTTGAAGCAACTCCCAGATTTTCACTTCTGCAGTTATTTGCTCCATAGCCAAAATTAGCGCCCTCTTGACAACCTCATGATGGAAAAATGGCATATTCAATTCCCGAATGCAACGACAGGCTTCTGCTTTGTCACCGCTATCCACATACTCCTTCAACAGGGCTACAACCTTTGCCTGAACTTCCGCAACTGTGATTTGAGTGCTTCCTCCCCACTTTCGCTCCACTAATTCTGCATGGTGTGGTGCTGCAAGGTAGGTTCTTTCAGCTCGATGAATCACAGAAATCCCCTGAGACCCTTCAGGTAAGACATTTAATGATTTGTAAAGGAACGCAGGGGAGAGGATATCATCAACCACAGCTCGGGCCAGAAATACTGCTAGGATATCAACTGCATCAGGGATGTCAAGTGCCAAGTCATCAACAGATTCCAGCAGTTTTGAAAATCCTTTTGCAAGCTGGTCAGGTTGAACCACATCTGCATACAATGCAGAAAGGAGAATTGCTGACATCTCTTTCTCACGATCATGTCGGTCAAGTGCAATTGAAATGAGTTTCTTCACAAAATAGTGGTGATATTGAGGAGACCCAAGATTCTGTAGATCCATTGCCGTTCCACTCACATCACCCGTTGAAAAATACTCCTCTACTAGGCTTTGAATCTTCTCCTTGTATTCTTCAAGTGATTGTGCCACTGGTGCTGCCACAAGCTTGTATGGCTCCTGTATAAAGCATTTTGTTAGCAACTCACAAGAGTTTTGCTCTTGAACAACTGGAATGGAGAGAGTCCAGTGGACCTACTTACAAACCTGTATGGACTTGCCGAAACGATTCCCTTACACCTAGGCGCTAAAATACACATGACTTAACCCAATTTGAATGCAATTTCCTTATCAATGTGATACGCACCTCCTCACTGTCATAATTTGGGTCGTTACGATCTACATAAATTCTTTGGTTGTGATCCAGAAGAGCACCCCATGTGCCCTTGCCTCCGTTGCCAGCTACAAACAAGCAAAACTTCCTGTTCTGTCAAACTTCCAACAAAAAACCACCAGCACTAGATCTCACAAGTTGATGACAAAGAAGATCTTGCAAGCATGGAATTTCCAGCCAAAAGTTGTAACTATGTTCCACCAAAGACTCAGTGCTTAACAAATGGCTTGGTAGAGGCAGAATGCATGGTGAACAGCAACTGGCTACAGGAACCTGGCTCTAGAGTATGCTGCTGCATAAACAGACAAACTAAGACTAAAATAAGATTCCAAAAGTTCCAGAGAGTGTTCTGTTGAAATGACAAAAAGTTTGCTTGGTTCTTGATAAGTTTTAGTTCATATGACTACAAAGGCTTCTACATAACTATGACTGGTGCCAGCCTTATTGCAGCACCAGTTGCCAAAACTAAAATTGGTGCTGGTTATAGTTGACATGCAATGGATTTGCAAGTGGCCATGAGAGGGTTGTGCATCCCTAGATATGTGAGTGTAGCCAAGTCCACCATTAAGAACAACCTTCCAACAGTCCCAATCCACCACCAGAACATGGGGTGCATTATTCCTAATGGTTGGTGCAGCATAGCTGTTACACACCTTTCTTGGGGCGACCATTTTTACCAGAATGCGACCTCCTCTCTCGCTTGGGTTCCAACCCATGACCCACAGACAAACCTTTTGTCTCCCCAGAGCTCCCATTAGATTTGTGGATGTGATTTGCCACAGGCTTTGCAAGAGTTGCTGCCTCTGTAAGTGGACTCCGACCTTGAAAAACTGTGCTCATTGTCTTCCTTTGCTCATCTGTTAAAAACCCTGCCATTTCTGCCATATTTCCGTGCCAATGCTTCCACAACCAGTTTCTTTGAAGAAGGAAACAGCGACCATTCCTGAAATCCAGGCAATACCCCGTGTACAATATTAGTTCAAGAACCTCAGTTGCAGCCTTTTGGATGTCACTGATTTCCCTACCATAGGAAATCTTCAATTGACAGAAATTCCTCTCTTCTTTCCCAAAGCTTGTGTACCCAGAACTTTTGTGGGTTGATTGAAATTCCAACCCTAAATCTACATTGCTAGCTGGGCACAATCCACTGCATTGTACTTGTTAGTACCTATTGAATACCCATAGACAATCTCAGACACTCTGTGAACACTGAGCTGCAATCGAAGTCAGAGGAAGAGATGTCAAAGACATAATTTCAAACCTTTGTACCAAACTTCAAGCTGAGCTATTTGTATTGTCTGGACACTTGATCAGACAATAAATGCAATTATGCACATTCTAATGCTAGTTCATCAAGTTCACCTCCAAATTTGGCCACAATAGCTGCAAGATATGAA
>Ga0209208_10001946_pt1 | contig 29535 bp, 19 predicted proteins | sample S1TSphfallax_3_FD_187694 | JGI IMG/M metagenome (GOLD analysis project Ga0209208, IMG submission 187694) | Host-associated microbial communities from peat moss isolated from Minnesota, USA - S1T2_Fd - Sphagnum fallax MG (SPAdes) (version 2) | ecosystem: Host-associated > Plants > Peat moss >...
GGGACTCCAAATCCTTACTTTTTCCAAGTGTTGGGCTTCACCCCCACACTTGGCCAAAGTAGGGTTGCGACAATTTTCCACCCAAACAACTTCATTTAGACCTTCATTTTTTATCCTTTGACATTAGGGTTTTACTTTACCATGGTCCTAGGCCATTATTTATGCATTCCTTTCCTTTTCTTTGGCTTATAAATTACAATTGCATATCTTGATGTCACAAGTCCTGGTTATTGTATATTACCAGAATCTACATTTTTAATACATTGTAAAAAACTCCAAAAAAAAATTTATAATTCATTTCATCATATTATGATATTATAAAAAATTCACACAACAAAATGAACATAGAATTCACTTCAGTATTTTGTGCTTCTTTTTATTACATAAAAGATGAATTACCATTACAACATAATCCCATGTTTTGTTGAATTTTTTTTAAAACAACACTTAAAATATATGATATCAAAATAGAGTCTATGGTTTTCTACTCCAAGTACTTATAAGTCCTACTCTTTTCTAAACTTAGTGTCTCAAAATCCCCCTCTCTTTTCCAAAACCTCTCCTTTGGGGGTTTTTATCATGATTCAAAACCAACAAGAATTCAAAATTCAGATTAACAAGGATCCCTAATTAGTCCCTATCCTAAATGCCTTGTTCATCTAAAATCATACTCATCCTACCCCCCTTAACATTACCCCTTTTGTACTTTGGATTTTGTCCTTGAAATCCTTGTAAAATGACAAAAATGAAATGAGAATATTTTATACCTTCTAAGCATATGTTTCCCTTACTACGGTTCTGTAATCTCAACTTGTACAAAAACTAGGGGTTTTATATCTACTTCTGGCTTTGTAGTTCTGATATCCTACCCCACTAATTTAGTCTATGTTTTTATTTCTAGATGTTGTATTTTGGATACCTCTTTTTTTGGTGTTGGAATAGCCTCTACCTTTTTTTGTTCTTAAATTCTATGTGGTGTTTTTTCTTCTTGACCCCATCTTCTAAGGTCTTGTGGTATCTCTGGTTGTACCTTTTCCTCATGAGCTACTCCATTTTTGAGGTCCTATGGTTCTTTAGTTTGTACTTCCTCCTCCTAAGCTATTCCACTGGGCCTTGCTTCTATCTCTTCATCCTAGCCTGATACCTCTATACTTATTAGACTACCACAAATGAAATCTGGAAAATTCTTTTGATAAGCTTCAAACTTATACTTTAGAATTCTTTCATTAGCTCTATGCTGAGCTATATTATTTGCCAACTCCTTTGTAAAATATTCCTTTGCAACCTCCCACCATTCCTCATATTTTGCCTCAGAATCCTTCATCTTGTTCTTTGTCTTCATCATGGTATAATCTTGTAGCAACTATTCATAATCCTCTAGTTTTTCCTTGACATTAATTAAATCCAAACTCTTCCTTTCTTATTGTGCCATCTCCAACCATGTTTATAGGTGCTACAAAGTTCTCTGATACTTTTTCTTGTCTTCCATTAACTTCTTTTTTTCTACCTTTGTTGTCTTTCTTTTAAGCTCTTCAAACTGCAACAAAGATACATTCTTTAGATTTATTAACTCCAAATATGTTAGAATATTTTCATTCTCCTTCTTTTTTATAGTTAGTGCTTTCACCTGACTATCCAAAGTGTCATGTTATTTCTTATGAAAAAACACTGCCTTTTTCCATTTTCTCTCTATAGTTTCCCATATTTCAGCCTTTTGCCTTGAATCCTACAGTTCTTCATCTTGCGACTTCAACCATGTTGTGCTACCCTTGAGCTCCTCGTTCTCATCTTGAAGTTTTTTAATGAACACTTTATTTTTCTACTCAACATGTGCCCTTTTCTTCCTCTACATTTCCATGTTATGTTTATCCCCTTCTAGAAATCTCTTTCCTTATCCAATTCTTCCCGTAACACTACCTTTTCTCTCTCCCTTGTAACTTTGTTGTTCTTCAAAGTATTTACCTCCAAAGTCAAATTTCCCCATATTTAGACTCACAATTACCATGGTTTGAAATAACTCAATTATCGTATTTGCTTTCATTACTTCTGTAGCTACCTCCTCCACAAACTTTGGTGTACTTGTCTAAGTTGTAGGATCTCCAAATCCTTCCACAAATGATCCCAGCTCTTGTACCATTCTTCTCCCTAATTCAAATTCAAATGGGAATCCTTCTATAGATTTTGACCTAATAGCTAATACCTTTAGTTCTACTGACTTGAACTTTTCAAAAGCAAGTTGTTTCACCACTCTTTATGTCTATAGTTCAGTAACTTGTAGACCTTTTTATGTCTCTTATTGTTGCTATTGCAAATGTTGTTGTAAATGTTGAAAATGTTTCAAACTTCAGTGGTTTCCATCCAATATTCATATACATCGCCTTCAAAGTGCAAATGTTCTTCACTTTCTAGAAACCTTATGTCAAGTTCCCCCTTAACTTCCTCGTTCTACTCCCTCAACTGTTTCTCTTGTGGATATGTCATCTATGGTATTGCTAAAGTCTGTCTAACTGCCTATACCACTATTAACATTATCATTACCATTGTTAGCACTACAAATGGTTCCATTCTTCCCCTCATCATTTTCTATACCCTCAAATCTATACTCTCCTATTCCGTCTTCATTATTGAGCCTAAGGCTCCTCCTTCTTCAACTTTGTTCTTCCTTTTGAGAACACTTATTGGAAAATCTATGACAACTTTCTTTTTGTTCTTTAGTGTTATATGGGATGGTTTTTGTGGATTGTCCTTTTGATGCACAACCAAATATTGAAAGATTTTTGCCAATACCAAGGCATATTAATAGGTATCTTTCTTATCCCCCTTATTTTCCTAAACATATTTATACCCCTTATCTAGCTCATTACACAAACTATTGAATATAATTTGTGCACAATCTACCTTCTGCCCCTTCTCTATTCTCACCAATGTAATAACATTCTTCTTGCTAAAATATTGTACCTTCTTCCTTTGATAAATGATAGGTATAATGGCAGGATATTTAACAAAGTATGGTAGACCCAAACTCTTTGCATTCCATTGATTTGCAAAAGAATTTGGAGGTGCAAGTTTACAACTTTGTAATGCATGAATTGCTAGTGATTTACCAACCTATCCTTTCGATTCTTCTATGTACCCTTTTGCACACACTTTAAAAACATCTACAATCAATTGTTTGCTAATTAGATACACCTTATCCTTATGCCCAAAATAGATATATGCACCCTTAATTAAGAATGTGTTCAACAATTCCAACTTTACATCAAACATCAGTACTTCCCACTCCATAAGAAACAAAGGAACAAGTCTTGCTTTAGAAGCCTAATCTTCTTCCTTAGTAATATCCTTTTAGTTTTCCATCCATTCAACATGTTTGTCATTGTTTTGTTTTGTTTGTGTTCGCATGAAGTGCTTAGGGTCTAGAATTTTAATACCTTTCTCCAAAAGTGTAGCAATGTCAAGGATTACTCGTCTTCTCTTCACTACAACTTCTACTTCACACCTCTCCATCTCCATTGCCCTTCGTTGTGCTTCTGCATTTGCCTACACCTCTCTAGCTTGTTGTACTCCACCTGTACTTCTAGGGATAAATGTTCTTCCACCTCAATAATGTTCTCCTCCCTTGTGTTTTTTTTCCATTGTTTGTTCTTCCACAAAATGTTGCTCCACCCCTTCGTCATCCTCCGATTCTTCAATGAACACCAGATCTATTAATGTAGCTTTTAGTCCTATCTATTCTTTTGGACACCAACGTCTTTCGCTTCTGTGCAAAAATTCAACTACAGATGTTCTAGTTGTATTTATGTCTTGAATTATTGTTTGTGCAAAATGTATCTTCTCATTATACGCCTTCCCTTTTACACATTCCAATGATGATGATGAATGTAGTGGCAACCTTAAAGCCAATGGTTGAATATTCAACACGCCTTCTCGTTTTGCTATTCTCAACTCCTTTTCTACTTTTGTTCTTCTCAACAATTTCACTTCCTCCTACTTTTGTTTATGTTCATTCCTCTATGCTTCCTTTTCCCTTGCTATTTAAAAAAATAAAATCAATAACACTCTTTTTAGTCATCCTACTGCAAACTCTAGAGTTTCAAAAATGTGCACAACTTCTAGCAATAAATAGAAATTGTTTTCAACAGTTTCCCCGTTTTTTTCGGCCTTGAACATCCCACTCGTTGCATTCATTTTTTACATGCCTGTCATCTTTTAATGAATGCATGATCCTCAAAATTAATACGGCCCATCATTACAAGTTTGTGTCCTTTATATAGCCATGTGGAAGCACTTTGCATCGTCATTATGTATGAACGTTGTGGATTTCATCTTCTAATTGCTCCACATTCGTAATCTCCCTACATTAACTATATTGACTCCAACTCATTTGCCATGTACACCTTTTGCTAATTGTACCCATTTATTGGCTTACTATGACAATACATTTGTTGATTGTACGAATTTCTATGTTGATTGTGCGAACAAATATGATGACTGCGTAAATATGCCTAATGACTGGGCAAAGACTATTGTTGATTCAATTGATACCCATGATAGATCATCTTCAGAATCCTATATCCCAAATCCTTCACTTTTGTAGTTATTGTTCATGGATTTATTATTCATTTATAGATCAAAAATCAATATTATGTTCATTGTAGGATCCCGAATTTGCTCTTCATCTGCAACATTCTTCACCTATGGTTTCTGCATTTCATAGTTTTCATTGTCCTACTTCGTATCAAAATTCTTGGCCTAAACTCCACCTACACTTTGTTCCTAGTATATTAACATTTAATATTCTTGTTTCTAAACTTTAGATTCCATGTACATATAAGGTTTGAGCTTATCCACATTGACCAGCACACGATTAGCTTCAAGCTTTTCAATGGTCACCAATAACATAATGTTATTTCACAACAACATTGTATTTTGTATGGTTCAAACCATTTCCTAGTAAACTTCCCTAGGTGTGACTTATTGCCTTTTGGAAACCACAGAACATAATCACCAAAACTAAACTACTTTTCTAGATTCTTTTATTGACTCCATAATGTCCTATTCCACTTCTAAATTCTTGTAGTTTTTGTAACCTGCATTCTAGCTTCCTACTCTGTGATTCTATTAGTTAAAACTTACATTAAAGTATTGTTTCTTTCATTTCCACTAACAACTAGAACTATGTACTTTGTGGGCATCAATGGATGTAATCCATACATTAATTGATATGGTGTATACCTTGTTGCTATTTTGTATGCAATTATGTATGAAAATAACATTATAGACAAATGTTCATCCCAATTTGTTCTATTTTCATTAATTAACTTGGTCAATAGTGTCCCAAGCACCTTGTTAGTAGATTTCGCCTGCCCATTCCCCTAAAGATAATAGGTTGTAAAATTCACATGTTTCAACAAAAAATGATCTGTCAAATATTTGATGGCATCATTAATGAAATGAACTCCCTAATTTGTGACTATAATCAAAGGACATCCAAACTTGGTTAATATGCACTCATATAGAATTTTTTTTTGTGATTGTTGCAATATCAATTTTGAATGCTCTTGCTTCCACCCACTTGGTAACATAATTTTTGGTTACAAAAATATATTTGTTTCTTATACATCTTCTTATTGGCTTAATTGGCCCCATAAATTAAATGCCCATTTCATAAATTGTTTTTTTTTTAAGACTTGTCACTAGCTTTGTAAGACTTTGAGTTGCTAATCCTCTTGTTCAATGACATGCATCACAAGATCTACAATAATTATGCACATCTTTACACATAGTTGGCCACCAATATCTAGCATCTAATGTCTTTCTTTGTGTTATTTCAGTTGCAAAATGCCTTCATGTTAGTCGTTCATGTAATTTTTTCATCGCCATTTGTGTTTTTGTAGTTATCAAACATTGCCATAGTTTGTTGTCTTGGCCCATTTTGTACAATTCACCATTTTTCAGTGTGAATGGTTCTATTTTCTTGACCAATCTTTGTTTTTATTGTACTGATAATATGCCCTCAATATGGCATGTTCACAAAAATTCTTTCACATCCTTTAGCCATTTAAGCTCTGCATAAAACAAACTTGCATCTATGGTTTGATCAAGCACACTTGTGGGTTCTATAATATTTGGTAGTCTTGACAATGAAATGTACAAGTACATGAAATCCACCTAGCTTCTACATTATTGTGAGGTCATATTTTAAGAATAATAAGAACCATCAAGTTATTTCCCCTAAAACTTGTGGTTTGTTGACCAAATAGATCAATGCCACATGATCAACATAAAATACAAACTTATTTCCCAACAAATAATGTTTGTTGTTGTGCAAAGCAAAAACCATTGCTAAAACCTTTCTTTTTGTTATGCTATAAGTCTATTTTGTTCTGTTCAAAAGCCTAGAAACATACATTACTAGTTGATCATCGTTCCTTGTTAGATTCTAAAACAACATGCCCCCCACAACTCACAAGGATGCATCTATATGAACATGAAAGTCCACCTACCAATTTGTTGATATTAATATCAATGCTTCAATATACTTTTGCTTGATCAATTCCCAAGGCTTCATACATTCTTCTGTCCAAAACAAAATCTTTACCTTTCTAGTCATTTTAGGTGCCATAATAGCAACAAAGTTTTTGATAAAGGATCTATAAAATTGTGCCATCCCATTAAATACTTGAATTTGTTGTGGATTCTTGGGTGTTGGATGTTTACTATTGCTTGTATCTTCTTTGGATTTGGTGGTTTCCTTTCTTTGAAAACAATGAAACCCAAGATCATTCCTGAAAATACCATAAATGCACATTTGTCTAGATTTGGACTAATGCCATATTCTCTCCACTTTTGAAAACACAATCTAAATTTTTATCGATGATTTTTCATGTCACTATACATTAAAAAATCATCGATAAATGTCTTCATAAAATTGTCCAAATATTTTCTAAATGTGTTGGTAACAACTTTTTGATATGTTGGAGGTCCATTTTTCACTCCAAACGACACCACCTTCCATATTAAAGCCCCCTAGTATGTAACAAATGTGATCTTATATTTTTCCTTTAATGTTATAGAGATTTCATCATATCCTAAATATCCATCTAAGAAATAATATGCCTCATACCATGTTATTATGTTTAAAACTTCATTTGTGAAAGATAATGGGTATGGATCCTTCATTGTGGCTGCATTTAGTTTTCTAAAATTTATACAAATTTTCAATTTGCCATTTTTCTTGGGTACTACTACTATGGGTGACAACCATGTAGCCTCCTCAATATATTGAATAAATTTAGTTGGTAACAACATGTTTATACTTTGTTTAACTATTGTAACATAGTTTGGATTTAATCTATATCTAACCTAATGTGCGAGTGGTATAGTAATGTCCAATTCAATTTTATGTTGTGCTAGTTCTAGTGGAATCCCTTTCAAATCTTTATATATCCATGCAAAAACATCTTTGAATTCTTTCAACAATTGTTTTAGTGCCAACACCTTGCCTATTTCCAACTATGCATTAATCTTCACCATTTGTGGTTCTGCATCAATTCCCAGATTGAACTTCATCAATTATTGATCTTCAATTAGCGTCCATCTAGTTATCTGCGATACCTATGCCTTGAATTTTGTTGGAATTTCATCCATTCCAACACTCCTTGGTTGATGTCTGTAGTATGTCTCCAAATACATTTTATTTTTTAGAGCTACTTCTAGCTCATATACGTTGCCAACTATCTTTGTTTTTGTGCTTTACTTTAGATCCTTGTTTTGAAATACTAGTCTTCACATCTGCATCCATGATCTCCACATCTATGGTTTTCATAGATGAAATTGTTTTAGGTAAACTGATTATTCTTATTGAAAACAATTCTAACTGTGTAGCAAAGATGATATCTTTTTCTTCATCTATGATGCCATTATGATAATTGTAGCACAATAACAGTTCTACTTTTCTTATTTCACCTCCCAAATGTTTGGTGATTGTAATTGTTCTAATTATCCCATTCCCTTGTAGGGTAATAGTGTCACTTCCCCAATCATGTGCCACTTTAACATCTTTTAACCATGGTCTCCCTAGCAACATGGAATAACTAGAATCTACCACACTATTTTGAAGTATAATAAATATAGTTATGTAAAGAATCCCATGAACATATAACTTCAAATCTCTTATCAACCCCACTAATTTTGTGGTTGTTTGATCTGCCATCCTTAGATTATATGGTGTAGGTTTAGGCTTTGGAAGCCCCAACCTCAATCCCAACCGTTCTATGAAAATATTAACTCCAAAACCTCCATCCAACAACACATCCTCTTTATTCTTCCCAATTTATACTTGGATAACTCTTATATGATTATCTATTGTTACAATAACCGTCCCTACCTCTAATATTGAAGAACCAACTTGTTTATCTATGGTTGTTCTGTAGCCGGACAATGGGTGACCGTGCACAAGACTCTCTGGCCCTGTGAACTCAAGAGCTATTCTGCTGCCTAAGTTGATCAGTGACGGCGAATCTCGGTTCCATTAGTGCAAAGGGAAATTTTGTTTGCATGGGATGCTTGGGTGTTTGTGTTCTGGCAGGAACTTGGAGAAAGATGGCGGCGGATCGATGAGGATATGCGGCGTCTCATTGATGAGGGATGGAGGGAAGTGATCTGGGTGAAGAATGCGAGGAAGAAGAAGCTTAAGGAGGAAGCCAGCAACGGTTGATAAGGGGGGGAGCTGACGCAAGTTGGGCAGAACAGACTGAGGAAGAAAGAAAAAGATAGAGACTGAGGATAGACAGGCAGGAGCTTGGTGAACATTTTTTTTGGAGTCGGATTGCTAGTTTTTCTCTTCCGCTTCGATTAGCAACTGACATGTTTTAGCTTCTGATCTAAGAGTGGTTGAGCAGATTAGGTGATGGCAAGGGTCTGGAAGCTTGTGTTGTCAGAGTGTTTTCTGTGAAATAAAAGACAAGAAGTTGATCTGTGAGGTCGAATGGTGTCTGTCCGTGATGTCTGGCTGTGCAGGTGCATTATAGATGCTCACTCTAAGGCCACATGCCGAATAGTTTTTGTGTGTGACACATGAGGTTTGGATGGACCATCTGTGTGATCGAAAGTTGCATTGTGTGGTTCTGCACAGTAATCCTTGAGTCGTAACAAGTCAGGGAAACAGCAGAGAGTTCGTGGCTTGGAGTGTATGTAATAGGGTCCAGGGAGGACAGACGGATACCTGTGGGGTGTTTTGTGGGCGTTCCCTTCTTTTTTGGTTACAGTTCTACTTACATTTTGAGTTGTTTCTAGTTTTAGCTTTTGCCATAGATATTTTTATAACTTAGGAGCTATTTTAAACAATTGTCCCAAGTCAAAGTAGAACTATTTTTAGCATCTGCTTAGCATTGTCTAAAAAAATCTCTTTTGTTTTAATTGGTTTCTCTTGTGGATTCATTACATCTTGAGATTTTTGTGCTTCTGTAGGAGTAGTATTTGGCATACTTGAACAAGTTGCATTCCATCCTTCCATGGATGTGGATGGCCTTTTGGCCAGGTCAATGTCTTTTAAATTTGTTGAATTATTTCCACCATTGACTTCTTCAACTGTTTTTATTTCTCCCAATCAACAATGCTCTTTGCTTTCTTTTGTTTTCTATCCTTGAACACTTGTTCTTTAGTTGCTTTACTTCTTGTTGCTTAACATCCACCACATTCACATTTGTAGTGCCTATTTGTGCCTCAACAATAGGTTGAACCTATATTATTGTCACATATTTTCCATGAAACATTTTCTGCATTTCAATATACTTTAGATAGTCTATCATTTTATGTCCATTCAAACCACACATGCAACATGCATATGAAGATGTTTTATGTGGTTTTTGACTTGGTTGTGTGACCTCCTTGGTTACCATTGTGGTCTACTCTTTCTTCTTTTTGCATGTCTCCACATTGTGATTCGTCATCCCACAATTTATGCAATATTCGTAAGTCTTCCCTATAATACTTTGTGTTTTAATTAATGTCATGTCTTTGGTATTCTGTGGTACTAAAAGTTCACTCCTTGTTTTTGTAGTCATGCCTTCTTCACACAACATTGTTGCCTCATTATGTTGTTGTAATGTTGACCTTTTCATCACTAAAGTCGCAATTTTGAAGGATGATTGTAAACTTGTTTTACCCACAATAGTAAAAATGTTGTCTTTGGTTGGTATTTGTAAACCATGAGCCAACTTCTAAATCTACTCATAGTAAACCTCCACCCTTTTAATCTCCTCCCACTTCATATTCTTTAGCTCCATGTACATTTGCTCATCATTTCGAGTCTTCCGATGAGGATTACAAAATGCCTATGTAAGCTTTGAAAAAATACAGTTAGGGAATTTCAACATGTAATTATGAGACCAATATAATGTTATATCTTTTAACGTATAGCTAAACAAATTGATGATACTCCAAACTCCAAAAACAAGATTACAATTCATTTCATCATATTCTGATATTCATAGAATTCACTCAAAAACTTCTCCCTTTGGGTAGTCCTTAATCCTCATCATGATTCAAAACCACGAAGAATTCAAAATTCAGACTAACAAAGTTCCTTGATCAATCCTTGTATGCCTTGTTCATCCAAAATCATGTATTCATCCTACCCCTTTAATAGTCTAGAAGTACAAGGTCACAAAAACAAGAGATTCCCAATTTTGAATTGCTTAGTTCAAACTTCATATAAGATGTAAATGTTGGTTGATGGTTGACATATGAACAAAGATTCATGCAAAATGGCATAAAATGGAATACTCAAGGAAGTTTCAATGTCGATTTAAACCTAGGAACCACTAAAAAAAACCCTACACTTATCAACTCTTGTCCAATGGCAACTTCAAACTCTGCCCTAGAATGGCGTTGGCATTAAAATGACAAAAAAATTGCAACTTTCCAATTTAACAATAGTGGAAGTAAAACCATACACATCCTATTTATCCACTTGTGTTACACACCTAACAAATAATCAACCCCAATTTTGAAGCTTGGAAAAGACGAAATGTTCGAGGTCTACTAACACAAAAGCAATTCAAGCACTAATGAATTACCAATCACCTTCCCACTACAAAAACAAAAGCTCAAGGGTGCTTGAAACAATTTGTTACTCTCCAATCCAATGGTGTTTGACTTGGATTTTGTGATGGTCGATTGTTAGCTGTTATAATGTTTTGTTGTTAAAAACAACAAACTTTTTTGAGTTTTCGCACACCCGCTTACCCTTCCTTTCCTAGACAATGAATCAGCAACATATCTTGCCCCCTTACCCCATCCCCCTCTGGGTATTAGTTGTCCCTATGAACCTTTTTTTGCTTAGGTTTTCAAAATGTACTTTTTAGACACTTTTAGTTTAGCAGCAAGGATGAGCATTTGGTTTACTTTAGTTTGCTTGGACCTTATGAAGAATGATGACGAGGTTTACTTGCAATAACAAAACATTGAACAATAAATTAGTAAATGTGTTAAGGTTTATTATGAACACCTATTGAAATAGTTAATTGTTTATAAGCTAAAACAATAGATCCTTTCCTCACTATTGTTTTTAGAATAAGACTATTACCTTACCTCATATTAACAACAACGAGAATGAAACAAGATACATTGATTGAACACAAGGAAGCTATTGTAGTTTGTGATTAGGAAAGCAACCTTGTTAATTTGAATTACAATGTTTTAACTACGAACCACACCAAAAGTTAACGAAAGTATGTCTAATCTAGTAATACATGTTACAGTTAAATCTACATTTACATGTACTAATTGTAATAAAATAGGTCATATTCTTGAAACTTGTCATAATTGGAAGAAAGAAGTTGTAGTAGTATGAACCGCTAGAGTGAAGTTTATAAAACCTATGACATGATCTAATACACAACCTATTAAACCTACTAAAATACCCACCTACATTCTCCTTGTATAATATGTTTTAGTGCCAATTATCAATTTGGAAATTGTCCTAGGAAAATTGAAATATAGACTATGTTCAGAACCAAACTTTTTAGTTTTAGTATAATGGCATGTAAGCCTCTTAAACTGATAATGTTTTAATAAATGTGGTAGTTGCTATCACTCTTCATAGCCAACAACCAGAGCAACATGTGTTGAAAGATCAAGAAACAATTAAAGCCAAAAGAGCAACATATTAACAAAAGGAAAAACATCTATGTGTTTCATTTGTTGAAATTGTGAAACAACTACAACATAGTGAAAATTGACTAATTAACCATTATAAGACCTAGGGAACCATTGTAGAGCAATTGGGTTGGATTCCTTGAAAATACTATTATAAATCAACTAGTTGAAAACAATCAAACCAATGAAATGCCTTTACAACATGTGACATTATAACAAGTAACATTAGAAAAATTGTGGAAGAAATTGAAAAGAAGAGGTCATAATTGATTATTGCACGGGGTGTAGTGGGTAAGGTAAACACATTTGGATGTGTTGACAAAATGTTCTAGCAAAAGCTAAACTAGCAAGTCCTTACACTCCCACTTTTTTGTGTTGTTGGATGCATCTTTCTATGTGCATAGATAAACTAAATGGCCTCAATATCATGTGTGCAAAAATCCAAGGCACTTCAAAAGCCCTTCATTGTTTGAGATGGCAGGGGCAAGGCTAAACTTGGTGGGGACACATGGGAATTTGATGATTACATTATAACCACAACCATGATTCTTATGTGTAATTTGAAACAAGGTTAATCAGGAGATGATGAACTTGAAGATTCCATATAGTGCTTGAAGCCATTTAAGTGTAAGTAGGTAGATGATTTTCAAGATCAAATTAGGGTTATGTGGGCCTTTGCCCTATTAGGTGTGGAAAATATGTGTTCCAAAAACAATGTTGGAATGTGTGACAAGGATTGAATTTTGAGATGTTATCATCTCGGATTGGGGCCTTGAATAAAATGGGTTGAAATGAAAAGGCAATATGCCAAGTTGTTAGAATCATGTGATACACAAGCTTAGGACATTAAGTTATTGAATGCGACAATTGAGATATTCATGACGAAACTATTGGCACATCAAGTGACCCCAGATCATATGCTAGACCTTTTGATAACAACTACATCAAATGGAAAAGTGCACAAGGGAGTGAACAACTCCAACTTAACTACTACCGTGCTTGCAAATTTGCAATTTGGTAACATGCAACTATCAACTATTTGCAATGCTAATTACAGGAGGGGAAAGTGAACATGATGGGGAAGCAAAATTTGGGGTTATTATTGGACTACAAGAATTTCAAGCCCCATATTCACATTACCTTGATCTAATGGTAGTGTCACAATAAAAGGAGGCCAATTTGCATGTCCAACATCCTTCACCACAATGTAAGGTGGCCATGAAGAAGGTAAGAAACAATGGACACTAAAAGAAATTTGGAAATCAATGACTGAATTTGCAACTAATTTATAGTTGTAATGGACATATGCGACTAAAAATAACCTAGGTGTTTTGGACAAGTGCCATAAGATAGTTAGTCACAAAAGACATGACGTGGCCATGAAGTTGAAAGTCTAGTTGCAAACCTTATGACTAGGCCAAAATTTTTCATCCATTGCTATGGATGATCTTTAATATTATGTGGAACCCCAATTTGCCATTGCATTTGTGACTACATTTGGGATAATTTTCATTGATGGGTGGTTAAGATTTAACCACGTGGTAATTTAAAGAGCAAATGGCCATAAGACGTGTGGCGATTTTCCATTTGTTCAAAAAATATATATATATTATAATTATCATAATTAAATATTATAAATACTTAATTATAATCAATCTTATGCTAAACTATAATAGGCTACCTAATATAGGTTAAATAGGTAGGTAATAGGATCCTATTTATTTTGTTGGGTTCAAGCCTTTTGGTTGATTCATCCCCAATGGCACATGCAATATGTTTATAATGCATACCATGAATCTATTCCATTCTTTCACCTACTTATATACTTTACAAGTCTGAAGTTATAGACCAAGGATATGGAATAAATTCTAATAAAAGGGAAACATTATGACACTACAACACTATCACATCCTTTGTCCCATACAAAAACATTATGATATATATCCACGCAATAAAATATTTACTATTTGCCCTAACTATTTACTACCTACTACTTAGTTACATACTATGTACTATTTATCCTACTTATTACATATTACGTACATTACATACCTACTATCTATTACCTAACCTACCTACTATTTACTACTACCTATAGATAATTTAGGCCAATTAACTAAGTATGCAAGCTAAGTTAGGCTACCGATGTGCATAGCCCTACTTAGTTTAACATAACTTATTAAACTTACCTAGCTTAGTTTACCAACTAAGTTATAATAACCTTTTCTACTAACCTATTAGCTATTAGATATTATATCATGGAAGACCCGTGGATGGTACATTGAAGGGATAATAATCCAATTGAAATAACAAAATTTTCCATGTGTGGTCTATGTTTCTTTATACATGTGGTAGACTATTTTATTGTAGTTGCAAAAGTAGTTACATTATCATCCATCAATGGATGTAATCAAAATTGGATGACATTGTTTGCCTTTCATTTACATTTTCAATGAAAAATCATAGTAGTTGTAAGTTGTAGTCACATTTACGACTAGAATTTGGTTCAACCTTTTTTGTTGCATCTGTGACTACAACAAGTTGTAACTACATGGACATGTAGAACTAACATGTTGCTAGTTGTAAAATAAGTTGGTTTCAACATTAGTTACATAGTAGTTGCAAAAATATGGTTAAAATGGACTACATGTCTTCTAGTGTGAAGGGCATGTGTGGTTTCTATTAGGGCGTTTGTTTATATGTGTAGCTAAAGAGGTTTGGATGGGAGATGTTGTAATAGTTAAACCTAGAAGACATTGAGATATGTGCCTTATGGGTTTGCCAAGTAGGTTTATATGTTTTGGTAGCAATACACTACCATTTGGGTAGTTATTGGTCCATTAGAGATGCATGTGGTATAAGTTACCCACCACATCTTAAAACTTAAACCCCATTTGTTGGTCATTGGACCTATAGAAATGAGGGTGGGAAATGGTATAGTAGTAAAAAATAAAAGACTTTGGGATTGGTTGTGTTATGGGTTTGCCTTGGTCTTATATGTCATGGCTATAATATAAAGCCATTTGGCTAGCTTTTGGTGGTAGATGTGGATTTAATTCCTCTAAAACCACTCCACATTTCCTGTAACAACGTATTTGCATTACAAATATACAGTCATTCACAACTCTGCATTATATCTAACCACACATCTATATGTAGTCCATCAATACACCATATTCATGATTATTTTTAATAACTAAAATTTGTACTCCATAATACAATGTAAAAAATTACAAATAAAATTACAATTCATTTTTTGATATTTTAAATATTAGGGTTGATTCACATATCAAATTGAAAATGGAAATTAATGAAAAAGTTTATATTTCCTTGATTATTGAAAACTTCAACAAAATTATAGTAAAAATCCATGTTCTATGGAAGCGTAATCAAACAACAAATCAAATTTGTAATATTCAACATTAGAATCTATAGTTTTTGTACAAAATACTTACATATCTATTTTTATTCCAAAAATGTGTGTGTACGAATGTCCGCAATTTTCCCAAAACTCCCATTCTTGGTAGTCCCCAAGTCAACATCAACATGAACTACAAAATGAAACTCAACAATAATTCAAAATTCAAACCCCCAATTGTCCAATGGCTTATTCCTATCCATTATGCCTTGTAAGCCCCAAAAACTATGTAATATGCCAATTCCCTTAACATCAAGTCATTTCACTTGTTAGTTAATCAATTAAATTTAAATTATTTAATATTTAATGTAATATTTAGTATTATTGATAATTTCATAATTTTTAGCTTATGAATTATTATTAACATGTGTCACTACCTATGCTAGGTTAAAAACTTAACCTAGGTACATAGGCCATGTAATCAACCAAAGTAAACATTTACTTTAAGGAACTACATAGGGGAATATTTGGTCAACTTACCATCATTGACCACAAAGACACCATTTGTGAGGTTTGATCCTTTGCCCTTTAGGATGGAAGTAATCACTCCTACCATCAACCATCACACTTATTGTGATAATGTGTTACATTGCATTCTATATATCAAATACTTCATTTTAAACATTAAAAAAACATAAACATTGAAAATTCATATTTTATTGATTTTTTTTTCAAAAAAGAAGGTTTTAATTAAATTTAAAATAATTTTTTAATATTGCACATAATTACATTCATTTCCTTTTGAAAATGTAAAATCATTTGAACATTTTTTTTTGAATAATAGTATTCAATAACACTTCAATGACCATTCATTTGAAAAAGAAATGTTTAATAAATGGATAATTTTTTAATAAATATAATAATATCTATGTTAAACTACTGTCAAATGTTCTAGGGCTACTTTTCATTGTTCTAAATTATTACTTTCTACATTATTTATAGATATTTATGGCTATTCTCAAATTTTTTGGTTATATTTAACTATTTCACCTTAGGTTACTTTTGATTATTCTAAATTATTTTAGGCCATTTTAAACTATTTCACCTTAAGATATTTTCGAATATGGTAAGTTACTTTTGGCTATTCTATGTTATTTTTGGTTATCATAGGCTATTTCATTTTAGGTTATTTGCAACAATTATAAGTTATCTTTGGTTATGTGAGGTTATTGTTGGTTATTTTGGGCCATTGAAAGTTATTTCACTTTATGTTATTATTGGTTATTCTAGGCTATTGGTTTGGTGGCTATTGGTGGTTATTTGAAGTTAAATTACCATAGGTTATTCATGGTTATTGGTGGAACCATTTTATTAATGGCTATTGGTGGTTATTTTATTAATGGTTGTTGGTGGTTATTTTATTAATGGTTGTTGGTGGTTAAATTACCATAACCTATTGGTGGCTATTCTATTATAAATTATTGTTGGATATTGTAGGCTATATTATCATAGGCTATTGGTAGTTATTTTATTGTACGCTAATCTAAATTAGTTTTCAAAAGTTATTATTGGCTATTTTACTTTAGGTCATTATATTACATTTTATATTATTTTACATTTTTATATTTAAGGTAAAATAACTTATAATAACATAAATTAAAATGACATTGAATAACCAAAAGTATAACTTGAAATAATATATATTAATTTAAAATAAAATAACCTAAGGTATAGCCTAAGGTTAGTCGAATCATTTAATTTAAAATAATTTAAAATAAAAAACTTATAATAAACTAGTTTATATACTTTAAGGTATAATAAGGTATAATAGTTTATGATATAATAGTTCATAATATCCTATAATAACTTATAATAACTTAGGGTATAAGTTAAAATCATTAAAGTAGCGTAAAATAATATAGGGTACATCATAAAATAACATAGGGTATTTAAAACAACAACATAAAAATAAGCCTATTTATCACAATAAATTATAATAGTGAATTATGCCAAATAATAATGAAACATGATGTTTATATAATGATATTGTACTGAAGTAAATTTAACTAGGTGAAATCACTAAAGTGAAATGAATTTATTTCACTTTTAAAATCCTATAGTGATTTAGGTTAATGAACTACACCCCATTTTTGTACTAGTGTTTGTTAAAAAAGGTGCATGTATAACTTGGACATGTTATAATGCACCTTGCAAAGGACCTTAAACACCTCATAATGCATATATGTAATGGGTTTTTGAATGGGATGGGGTGGGTGATAAACCAAGAAGAAGAGGGGATGACTTGTGGTTGCAAATGGTGTGAGTAGGAGAATTGCTTCAATTTGCAAGGGTAGAAAAAATCTTATAAAAGTGAGAAATGTGCACTATTTTTTGAAGGTGTGAATTTTGCTTGTTGGTCATTGGGTGCGATTTGTTAAAAATGGTGTTTTTCACAAGCACTATTGTATGTATATGGAGAAAAAAAACCATGTGCGTACATTTGTTTTATTCACTTGATTGAGTTCATGCTAAAGGTGCAAATTGGGTTTTTGTTAGGGTGTAGTTGAAAATTAAGGACCCTGTTCTATTGTTGAATCTTGCAAATGGTGACATAATTGTGTCAAATATAATAAATGGGGTAGGGGGACTAGGGTGTGTGCACCATGGTGTATAGGTTGGAGAAGTTGGTATCAAACTAGCATTCGGTGGGATAATGGAAGGTAATGGCAATGTGAAATTGCTAAACCAAAATGACGATGCCCCTTAATTGAAATTGAAAGATGTAATGGGCAGCAAACCTTCTTTGGAAAGGAAAAGACATTATATTAGCCAAGTGAATTATTGTTGGACTGGTGCTTCTTGTAAGCAATGTTTTGTTGGTTGGATTAAGTGCCATTTTGTGTGCATGAATTTTCAAACACTTGGTTTCTTATGTAGCAATTTGCATAAGTAGGTAAACACTTAGTTAAAGACAAGAAAACTTAATGTTAAATTCTATTTGTGCATTTGTGCAATTTAGTCCATATTCTTATTGCAATTTTAGGTCATAAACCTTGATCCATGTCTTTGAATATGTGGCCTACTAGATTAAATATCATTCAACCTTAGATAACCCTAAACCAATAAACTCACCCTAACCCTAAAACCATTTAGCAATGTGTCCAATACCTTAAATCCAGTAAGCCTCCTAGATTGAAAACATGGCATAAAAACATTTACAAAAAATCAGCAAATGAAAATAATAAGAAACTCAGAAAATTTGGCTTGTGGAAAAATCCAAATCAATTTTGAACATGACAAGTGGCAACATTAGGGTTATTGAAAAAGATGGCCCAGATTTATTTCCACCAAATAAAACATAAAAAAATGGCTTTCAACCTTTGTAGTGACACATGGCAAAAATGAGGTTGTAGAAAAAGACGGCCCAAATTTATTAAAACGACTTTTAATTTTATAAATCCAAAGGCCATGTGAAAAGGCCACATGGTAGAATTGGTGTTGTTAAAAACCAATGCCCAAATTTTTTTAAAGAAATTTTAAAGCCTTAAAATTTGATATATGACATTTGAATTTGCCACATGGCAGAATATGTGTTGTTGAAATAGATGGTTCAGATTTACTTTTGGTTGGTTTTAAATCAGCAAAAACCTTTTAACCCTAGGACACATGGCACCATTGGGGTTGTTGAAAAAGATGGCTAAAATAATTTCCATGAGTATTAAAATTTGAGATGTCACTCATCTTTGCACATGACATGTGACAACTTTGGATGGACAGACTATATATAATGTGAATTGTTCATTCACTAAAGAAATCTATAGTCACATGTTTATCGCATGCTAGTTACATAGACCATACAGTTGGCATATGGATGGATATGTATATTTTGATTTTGATTCATTTGTCGTCTACAACTACAAACACATGTGAATTGTTCAAAATGACTAATTGATGTTTAGATGCATATGATGTATGCAACTAAAAACTAGTTGCAATTACCATTTATAAATTGCCAATTTTTCTTTAGTGTAAAGCTTTTAAATGTGCCTTAAATGGCTTGGTTTTCGTTTCATTCATAACTGAATGTCTCTTTTGATCGAGTCTATTGTGCCTTGAAAATGTTCTAATTAGTTCAAGAAAAAAGATCTCATAATAATTTGAAATTAATTAGAGGGTAAGCTTTGTAATCTATCTATGAAGGAAGGTAGTTTGTTTTGTAACTATGAGATTCACCAAACCAGGATGCTTCAGATTGTGTTCTTGGTGTCTTTGGAAAGCTCTTGACAAGGAGGGGTGCATGGGCTTGGTTCCATGACGTTTGGACTTGTGGTGCAAAAGCTCTTGAATATTGGATGATTTTCTTCACTGAAAATGAAATTAAATCATAGCTGAAAATTTCAGAGAAACTGGAATGTGTCTTTGGTGTTGTTGGATCTTGATGAGCAGGATTTAATGGAATTTACTTGGTAAGATATGGATCCAGAACGTGGGAGATCTTGATTTTTAACCGATTTCTGTCACTGAAAATTCAAATAAATTCCAAAACACCAGGTTTTGGAAGCAAAAATCAGTTGAGGACGTGGTAACACTTGGGCCAATGGCACAGTTCACACTAGTAACTTATTAAATTAAGAAGCAAGTCAAGTCTCTATGTCCAAACCATTGGTGCTCTTTCACCACAAGAATAGTTGCTAATCCTTTTATGTATACTCAGTTTGGTATTTGGGCCCACCTTCAACCCTAAATATGTTATGAACATGAATAATTATGGTTAGTTAGCTAAGTAGATTAAGCCATATATCCCATACTTTAACAGGCAAAAATAGGTGTGTATTGTAAGGTGCTGACAGTTTTGTTCATATATCTTAGAGATGAAAACACAACTAATTGTGAAAACTTGAGAAATGTAAGGATGTCATTTAGCTTTGAAGAGCTTTCGTGCCAAAGCAATGGGTGAAGCCTTCAAACCTTAACTCCTCTTCCGACCCTTGATACTTTATGACTTCGCATGAGATGGTGACATGTGGCATGAAGAAAAAGTTACATTGACAAGATCAAGGGTGTGTTGTAATTTGAATTGGCAAATTCCTCCTTTGGAAGTACATGCGTCTCCCTTTTTGGATTTTTGTTGAAGCCATTGTGTTCCCGTCATGTTCCCACTAGGTTCTCAACATGTTCCCTAAGTTCCCAATGTGTTCCCCCAACATGACCCTCAATTTGTAATGTGTTCCCTAACATGTTCCCAATAGATTACAACATGAAAGGGTGCTCTCATACTTTGAACAGTGGCAAACTTGGTTAAATATTCTTATGAACGATCGTCACTTGAGCAATATCAAAAAATTGGAAAAAAAAAAATCTGGTGCTACTCCTTTAACCTAAGTACCAGCCCTAAAAGGAGGAGGCTACAATATACCTATTTTGGGACTGTCCAAACCTTCAATGAAATTAATTTGGGATGGGCCAACAAAAGGAGAAAAATTGAACTTTTGGGGCTGCATCACAAAAGGGGAAAAATAAACCTTTTGGAAACTGGAAAAACTAAAGGATTCTAAAGTTTGGGTCTCTTTTGTTGGGATATTTTCTATTTGTGATAGTAAAGAGCAACGATAAGAAGGAATCAAGCATCATGACGTGTACACTCGTAACATGTACTGGTCCCTAACGAGGCGGCTGGGATGAGGTAAACTGGATACCCTTTTCAGGGTTTCTCTTCTTCTTTTTCATTTGTACTGGCCCCAAGTTACCAAGCTAAGCTATGCTGGGAATCTCACTAGGTTTCATGCGCTTGTGTAGGTGGCAGCCGGAGACTTACCCGCACTCTCTAGTAACTATTTTGATCAAATTCATTTTGCAATCAATCACCTAGCCATGTTACCAGGGTTTTTTTTATAAAAAATGCGTGGAAGCCGGAAATGCTATTGCCATGTACATGGCAGAGCAAAGTTTACCACACATCCATTTTCCAGGGTGCAATTTTAGGCATCCATTAATTATTTTATTTCACTTTCTGGCTATGGTTTTCTTTTAATGAAATCGGTTATCAGGTGATGAGGAATAGTTTTGTCTATGTATTTTGGCAATCATCAAATTTTTTAAGTAGGCATTTTTGGCGATCAACATGTTTATAGCATCTAGGTCTGGGTGATCAACATATTTACAACATCTCTGTTTTGGCAATCAACACCTAACCAAGAATATGTACATAAATACATTTGGGTTGCTCAATGCTTAAACCAAACTATTCAAAACTTAATTAAAAACAAAGGTTCTAAGGGGGATCAAACCTTGACCACAAAGGTCTTGCCCATGTACCAAGGAAGATCTGGACCCCCACCTTAGAAAATGCCCAACAAACAACCCAACTTTGAAACATCGAACCCAACACCAAGAGAACACACATAGCCTGCTTTCTTACCAAATAAATTGCCTACATGATATTGACTATCACAAAAAAAAATAAAAATGTTATGATTGCTCATGACTTGTAGTTACAAAAGTCAACACAATTTTTTTTGTTAAAAATATCTATGCTAAACTTGTTCTAACAATCTACTTGTTACCTCACCTTAGGATCTTTCCAACGAAAAATAACATTTTCATATGGAAAATCAAAGAGGCTAAAAAAATAAGAAAACCTGAAAAAATTCTAAGTAAACATGTGGACACACAACAAGATGTGTTGGCAGACAATTTCGTAACTTGTTTTCATGTAGGCCAAATTGTTGAAAGTCCTCTCATCTTCAAGAAAACCCAAAACCTAAGTTAGAACAATTTCATCAAGTTTGATGCATGCACTCACCTTCTGTGCCATAATGGGGGAGTTCCTGATCTTCATCCACAACTTGGAAACTAGGTTTTTATCATGAGTTTTAGCCATCATTGGGTCAACATTGTCAATCATGGTCAATTGAAAAAAAAAAAGACTACACATCAAGCTCTTTGAAAATTTGTGATACAAGGGTATCATATGGCATGTAGGACAATGGATATATACTAGGACTAAGACCTACTAGGTAACCAAATTTTGTATTAGTGGTCACCCTTATAATTTTGGACCTTTATTTTAAAAGCTTTTTGGACAATTAATGTTTGGTTTTAATAAGTGCAAATAACTATTTTGTGTATAGAGGATAAGGATAGAATGATGATAGGGTGTGTAATTAAATCTGGGCATACTAGTAGGGTTAGGGCAATTTTGCTAAACTCCCTAAACCTTGATGATAATTAGATGGAGTAGTGGAGTTCCTTTTGGTGTTTTTACGAGTAAACAACAAGAAAAGAGTTCATAAAATTATGAGAAGGTGAAGAACATTACCTATTGTTGTCTAGCCCCAACACAAAGTAGAGGTAATTTTGCAACTATGGAAGAGTTATGAAAGTTACAAAGGAAAAAAAAAGTAGGCAAGGAAAGAGGATACAAGGAAGCAAGATAAGTTTTTTGGGGAAAAGAGAAGGATGTGTGTATATAAATAAAGGAACTAGGTATAGAGAGAAAATAGGATGTTGGGGAAGGTACAAAAATGATTTTAAAAAGGAAGACAATTTTTTGAAACTTGGGGAAAAGATTTGGAGAATGGATTTTCATAGAAGTTGAAAGGAATTAAAAAAAGAGGAAGGAGGTTGTGGGAGTGCGGTGTGCATAGGTTTATAATGGTTATGTAAGGTTCTTGATCTTAAAAGAAAGGTTGTGTATAAATTTTGTGTAAGTTTTGTTAACTTTGGGGAAGTAGGGTTAGACAAGTTGGAATAGGTTACAAGATGGTGAAGCAATGACCCAAAGGGGTAGATAAACCAATTGGTAATAAGAAGTAATCTATGCCAATGGGGAATTTTTTTTCAGAGATGAATAGGAACATTTTATTTTATAATCTCATATTCACCTTCAATAGACCTATTGGGATTTTAGTAGGTGTGGGGAGGATGGCCCAATGTGTTAAGCAAATAGGTATTTGATTGAATAAAATTGAACTTGAATTTAATAAGTTTTTCATTTGCTTAACATAATCTAACAATGGGGGATAAAACCTTTAGCTTTGGTTTTTTTACCAATGTAGAAAGCATATTTAATTAGAGCCAAGTGGACTAAACAAAAACATCATAATTTGTCCTTGTTCCATCAGTATTGGGGATACATCATTCCCGTGGTACTCATGATCTTGTTATTTGGAAATCTACATTGGAGTTTTGAAACCAAAATTATGGTTACATCTATGCATGCAACTTAAACCTTGGTCACCATTACAATTACATCTTTTCAGAAAATTGGATGATAAGAATCATTAGCAATTCGAGTGCATGCACATCATAAATTTTGTCATGAATTGTCATTCCAAGAATCGTAGCTAAATGTGTAGGATCAAACTACCACTCTAAAGGCAACTGTTCATTTGAGTGGTTGATCAAAAACTTGAACGCATCAAAAGCATATTCTCAAAATGTGAATATGGACTAGTGTACAACTTGAACTTAGCCTTTGCAAGCTTGACAACATCCACAAATTCAACAATCAAAACATCTTGATGCCACACAAACTTGATCAAAGTATGGACCACCTTTAATATGGGCAAAAGTTAAGGCAAGCCAAGAATTAATTCAAACTCACCAAACAAAACTAGGTTGTTTTGAATCGTTTTGCTTTTCATTGAATCCAAATACATCTTGACAATGAATTTTTTTGTGTAAATCGTCTTCTTATTATGGGATGCATATTTGTAGTAAAACCACTCATCGACAACAACATTAATGTGGCAACAATTGCTTTGCGACGACCTACGTGCTTTTGGAGAGTATCCGACTTAAATGGAAAAAACTTATCCTTTTTTTCAATTGTGGAACAATAGATTTCACTTGAAGTTTTTGTGTCATAAAGTTTGTTCTACAAAGTTTTGGGAAGTTGACCCCAAAACTAATTGCACCCAAGGAAATCTTGCAACCCATGTGTCTTGGAAAACCCTATACTTATCATATCACTTTTTAGGTTTCTTGAAAAGTGGTTCAACTCCATTGGAACTACCAAGTTTAACTCAATTAAAGGATGGAGAAAAAGAACTTAACATTGAAGCGTATTGAAACACATTCAAAGTAGGAATTGGAAAGGGAATCAAAATGCTAAAACCTGGACCTATGAAGAATAATTTGAAATTGAAATTTGGGGATAATATGGGAACCATGATCTGATCCTCTATTATAGATGAAAAACACAAAAGATTGGAAGTTTTTTAAGATTTAAGAGAAATCCAACATATTGCAATTCAACATGGGGGTTGAATTCTAGAGCTTTCAAAAACAATTAAGCAAATTTTAAAAAGAAGACAAATACACCAAGTTGCAATTCAAACACACTATGTTTGAATAATGAAAAGTTTGAAAAAACTTTGCATTACATCAATTTCAAGGCCTTTGTAATAACAATGTTTTGTTGTTTTTTCCATAATTAATTTGAGATTTGAGTTGCAATTAGTACTATTGGTACAATAATCTTTTTCAATTGTGACAAGTTTCAATGGTGTCACTTGTTTTATTAGAAATCGATACAAATTAACAATGATTTTGTTGATATATTATTAATAGTTGTTTTTGCTATTGTATTAATATTTGGTGTAGTTAATATGACATTATAGTTTATAGTTACTAGTCCACTTTCCTCACAAATTACTACAACTTTTTTATGCTTATTAAAATGTCCCTCTTCATACTCACGATTGCCAAATGGAAATATGGTAACAAACCTATTTGAAAAATAGAGGTTTAAAAAACATCCGTTGCTTTAACCTATAGGGAGTTGGCTAACTTCAATAATTGGTCATAATAAAGTTCCACACATTTAACAATTTGTTGTTGAATGTTTCTTAGTTACATATAAACCTCTTCATCATTCTTCACAGCAAAACCATTTGCAAAAAACTTGTTCTAATTTTCCAAACATGCAACTTGGATGATCTTGTACAAAATTTTCATTCCATTCTAAAACATTATCTTTAATAACATTTTAAAAAGAGAAACCAAATAAATTGGTGATGTCAAGTTCCATAGTTTCACCATTAGCTTTAAAATATCCTTCTTGAATATTCTTATCATGTGAACATTAGGGTTGATGTCTTTAATATAATTTGGGTATTGCAATTTCCCATAAGACAACTTCTACATTTCTTCCAATACAAATCATGTAGCAATTGGTGGCTACCATATTGGTAGCATGAACATGCGTAAAATTAAATATTGGCCATCCAAATGATTGGATAGGTGGAAAAAATGGTGGTACTCCATTTGGTGGATGACAAAAAAAATTTCCTCTTGGAATATGTGTTGGTACAAACCACCATTGGTTAAGTGTATCTTAGTAGCAACTAATGCATTTGTTATCATTGAAGCCATAACTTATGGTGGAATAAGTTTTTAATCCTTGTTGATGATTAACTAAATTGTTCTAGTAATTTGGATACCAACAATATATGGAGTTTGTAATAGTGGTATGATTGGTCGTTTTAGTACCAAATGAACATATCTAGGTACATAATGTGTGATAATTTTAGAAATTAAGGGGTCAAATCCTTTGGTTCTAATATAATATGTTTGATACATGTTAAGATCTAAAGGAATGTAATGTGGTATGACATTATACTCATTGGATAGGTAGATGTAGCGAGAACATTGTTTTGACTTGGTTCAAAGGGTGTAACAAGTGGTTGTTGAGCTAATTGATTATTAACCTGTGTTACCATGTTATCGAGGTTTGGATGCATGATCGCTTGAGTTCTTTGGATAGGTGCATTGAATAATCTAATTATGGCATTTGGAGTTGTAGGTTGATGATATTCATCACCTCATCCTTCAAAAGTTGTTTTAATTTATGATAAAAAAGGTAGTGTTTGAATTCATGTCCCATTTCTTGACAATATGTACATATTACATTTTCAACACTACAATTCTTTCTTGGAACTAATTTGTTCCAATGAACATGTAACCTTTTGCCTTGACCCAAAATTGGTATGGTTACTTAGGTTTTGGGGTGAAAGCATGGTCAAGTAAACAACCTTTGTACCTTGTCACAAAAAATTACAAGTACATAAAAGATTTTTGATGCATTGAAAGTAGAAATATTCAATAATTAATATGAAGATAATCTTTCACTTTAATATTGTAATTTTGAAGAATGAACATCTTAATGTAGATTTAAGTAGAGTTTACAAAAATTGTGTCTACTTGTAGTAAATTTTTGATCTTACAAAATGGGTTGCAAGTGAATGAAATATTGAACTTTTTGTATTTTCAAGTTAATGGAGCCTTAAAAACTACTTGTGTACTATCAAATTATGCATGTTATAATCACAATACATAAAACTTTTAGTGTAAAAATAGGTTTGAACACCAAATTGGCCCTATCAGTTTCAAATCTACTTCTCACCTAATTTATGATACCAAAGTTTTTTCAATTTTTTATTCAATTTATTACGAACTAAATGGAGGGCCATTTTTTTTCATATTTCTACTTTCATAAGTTTTTAATCTATTTTAATGTATTTATATCAAAATCTTTGTCATTTTTAGATTGCATTTTGGGTGCAACACGTTTTTTGTCTACTTTACCATGCTTTCACCCTTTGGTGTAATGGCTTTGTTGATTAGTAGTTGGTATTGTTTGAACCTTTATCAATTCCAAATGATGTATTAAAATTAATTGATTAAAAGGTGTTCGATTAATGTGATAAAATGAATCCAATTAGCTTACAAGTTGGGCACATTCCATTTTTAAATCTATTGGACCATTAAATCAACATTGGGATTTGGTTCATTGTATTGTAACCCAATAAATATTAATGTTTGTGTTGGTGTAATGGATCTAAGTATGATATACTTAAGGTTGCAAACTTGTTGAAATGGTTTCATTAGTATTTGAAACATGCTTGTTGATATTGCCACTAATATGAATACTTGCTCCATGTTATTGGGATGAGATTTGTGGAATCACATGGTGAACAATTGAAGGTTCTTTCTGTACATCATGTTTTTTTAGCATTTGATTTCCACCCAATGTGCTACCTCCATGTTTGGTGCATTCACAAGTTCAATTCTCATGTGTTGCGCTTGTTGCCCTTCTTACACCTACACAATTTTAGTTATAAGTTGATGTATGACCTATTATAATTGTTTTTAAAAAAAATTTATAACTACAATCTATTCTTGATCTAATTAGTCTCCCTTACAAATAGGACATCGAAGTTTTAAAAGCTTAGACTAGCCTCAATCTTTCCCTTAATCCTTCAAGATATAACAAAAACAACAATTTAAACTTCTAAGAAACTAAAACACTTAATACCACAACTAAGACCAACATTACACAAAAATAAGCCAAGCTATCTATATTTTAACTTGTTTATAACCAAAAATTGTAACTGCTCATGCTTATAATTTTGATCCACTACATGGTCACCGAACAGTAACAAGATTTGTTGATTTATTTTGTTAACTTTAAAACTCCTTTAAGACAGAACTCTAAAGAAACTAGAGTAATAGATTCTTAAAACAATTTCTAAAATCTAATTACAATCACAATGTTTGTATTCAAAAACGAAGTTATAAAACTCAAAAGATCATTATAAATGTTCATAAGCAGCTCTTCAAAATGTTTATCAAAATTCTTCCAAAAGGAAACTCAGAAATCTGCTTATCGACCATGAATATTTTTAAAAATGAAGTAAACCTCCAAAGTTGTAAAGCATAAAAAATTCTCAAAGATGATAATCAAAAGATTTAAATCATGTCCAAAAGAGATTAGAAAATGTGTATCTCCTCCTCACTGCCACTGTAGTCTTAGGCCCGCTTTACAGTAGGAATCAGGGCCAAAAAAACTAGCGCCAACTTTGAGCATTTTTGGGTTGCAAATTGGCCCCAAGTTACTAATAAATGCTAGAACATTGATGTCATGATATTAATAAATGCAGGAACATTGGCCCAAGGGGTTGCAAATTGGCCTCCCATTTGATGGTATCCTTTTTTCAGCCTTCGAGCCAATACAAGGCCATAAAGTTCAGCATTTATTAGTAACTTGGGGCAGATTGAAAAGTTCTTTTCTATGTCACCCTTGACTCCTCGTGTCAAGCCCTTGGCCAGATGCTAAATACCCCCTAACGAGCTCTGTCCGGCACTGGTTTGGTGCCTGACAGTCCAGCCCTGATAAGAACTGCGTTGTTCTCCAGCAGGGTTTTTAATTTTTTGCCCTTTTTGAGTTTGTGTATGCGATAAATATAAAAATTAAGCCTCCTCTTGCAGGACTGTGCAACGCAGAAAAAGGTGTGCAAAAAGACAAGCGAAACCAGCGTCGGGCTGAGCTCGTTAGGGGGTATTTTGCGTCTCACAAGGCCTTGGGGCTGATTTCAACTTTTGCACCAATAGGAATGCTGGATTTGCGTTGAACATTGGCCCTAACTCCTAGTGTAAAGTGGGCCTTACATAGGTTCAAAATTCTCTAACAGTAACCAGCCAGTATGAGGAAAATAAAGAGTTTTTAAAAATTCAAAAACTTTGTATCAGGTCATGGGTTGACTTATTTACAGTTGTGTAGTACTACCGGTTCACAGAAAACAAGGGGTGTGTCACACAGTGGCCTTGCCATTTACATTAGAAAGTATCCTAAGGAAAAAGAAGAATTATCAAAACTCAAATAGTCCACCATGCAAAAATATAATCTTCACAAAATCCTCTAAAAGAAACCAAAATCCTTCAAGATATTATAACTCTAGAACTAATCTCATGTTATAACAGTGTTTTAACAGAAGCCAAAATATCATAATTCAAAAATCCTCAAATAAAAATAAACCGATTACCTAGGGGCCAAAATCCATTATGCTATTATACTCTATAATGAATCTAAAAACAGTATGCACTTGAGTTATCTGAGGTTTTACTGGAGATAGCCACCTTTGGCATTTTTTGAAAAAGTCTTACGATTTTGTAGATTTGGAGGTAAGAAGAGAGTTAGCTAACTCGGACTTACCTCCCCTTCCACATGAGCA
>Ga0209208_10001948_pt1 | contig 29532 bp, 20 predicted proteins | sample S1TSphfallax_3_FD_187694 | JGI IMG/M metagenome (GOLD analysis project Ga0209208, IMG submission 187694) | Host-associated microbial communities from peat moss isolated from Minnesota, USA - S1T2_Fd - Sphagnum fallax MG (SPAdes) (version 2) | ecosystem: Host-associated > Plants > Peat moss >...
ACCCCCAAGACCTGAGCTGGGAAAAACATGGCATGGTTTGAATAGAAATCAAGGTGCTACAAGAGAACATGATGAACAATACCAAATGCCGGTGGGAACTTGACTAAGCTCCGACTTGAAGTAGAATAGATGGTATCCACCATTATAATTATTGCAAAACAACATTTGATCAACATCGTCTTTCCTCTAACATACTGACATGGATAGTCAAGTGGAGGAATCCAAGTCAACGTGATGATGGTAGGATCCAAGTTTGGCAAGTGGCAGGGTGCATAGTTTTTGGAATGATCTTGAATTGTGCGTCTGTCAACTCCTTGCAACTTTAACACACTTGAAGGCCTGATCGCCTTAATCTTCAAGATAGTGCAACCGGAAAAAGTCTCTAAAGTATGATTAGGTTGCTGTTGGAGATGCACAAAGTCACCAACATCAAATTGTTTCATTTTAGGTTTGTAACTACCACCTCATGTGTGTGCATACCGTAAGGTTTTTCGATGTTGTGCAATGGACAAATTCTCCATGGCCATGGGCATAACCCTCTTAAATAAAACAACCTTCTTTGCGATGACCCTAGCCCAAGTGGCTAGGGAGTCCAAGTCCATAACTTGGTCCATTTGAGCAACAATGGAAAAGGGTGGAATGGGATGTCTCCCAAAACGTAGAAAATAAGGAGCGAAACGAGACAAAGAGGCATGTTTGGACATCATGTAACCCATGGCGATGTAAGGTAGGGGCAGGTCCCAATCCTTTTTGTTCCCAGTGAGGCAAATTTTTCGAAGTCCTTTCTTACATGTCTGAACCATCCTCTTTACAAGGCCATAAGCTTGGGGATAATCCCTTGAAGTCCGGTGATGGTCAATGAGAACATGATTAAGTAGGTCTTGGAATTTTCTTTTGAATTATGTTCCTTGATCAATAAGGCACTTAACATAAGCGCCAAACCTACTTAAGAGCTGTTGTAAAAAAACATGGCTAGTGTTGTGTGATGATTTGTTTGGCCGCGCAACAAGCTCGACCCACTTTGAAAAATGTACAATCATAATCATGATGTAGACATTACCTCTAGAGGTTTGTGGTAACTCCACAGCTAAATCACATGACAAACGATAAAACATGCCCTGAATAAGGAACGGAAAAAAACATGAACTGTCGATAAGAAAAAGAAATTTTCATTCTATCACATTGTTCACACCTAGCAATGATGTTTTGGACTTGAGCATACATATCTCTCCAATGGTAATGAGGAGTGAAAAGGTTATAAATATGCTTAACTCCAAAGTGTCCAAGCTCTTAATGTACCTTCTTAATAATACCAAGTCGCTCCTGTGGTGCAAAAACCACTATGTTGCCTTGTGGTAAGCATCGGACGAGGTGATTGTCCTTCCATGAGTAGTGTTTGGATCGTGGTTGTATGCAATCTCGATGACTTGATGTAACTTGGGGAGGGTATTCCCCATGTTGAAGAAACTTCAAAGTGTCCAAATCCTCCCATATATCCAGAATCGGATTTCAACCAAGTTACATTGCAGTAGTGTAAGATAACTAGATGCATAAAATACATGTATTATTGGAATCTGGTCGAAGTCTTACCTAACTTCTAAGAAATCTTCAAAGGTAGTGAAAGGTATCTACGACATGGTATCCGCATTTTGATGTGTAATACCAAGTTGTTGAATAACCTTGAAATCGTACTCCTAAAGTATAAGCGCCCAACAAGCTAACTTACTAGTAAGCTTGTCATTGGTCATCAACCACTTGATAGGCTAGTGGTCGGTAACAAAATGAACTTGTTATGTATGATGGCCCATACAATAGCAAGACATTCCCTTTCATATGAAGAATAGTTGATCTCAACCTTATTGTTGCTTCAGGATGCATAGGCAATAACATATTCCTTGCCTTCCTCATCAAGTTGGCCAAGAATAGCACCAATGCCAAGAGCACTCCAGTTAGTGTGTAGAATAAAGACCTTGCCAAAATCAAGTCTTCTCGATATGGGGAACTCTGAAAGCTTTTCCTTGAGCTTGTTGAAAGCTTCCTGAGCCTTTTCACTCCATGTCCAAGCAACATCCTTCTTTAACAATGCATGGAGAGGATGAACAATAGTATTGAAGTCTTGGACATAAATCCTATAGTAATACCATTTGGCAAAATTATATGTCCAAGGTATAATTAATCTACTATTTTAAGGTAGATTAATGAGGTGACAACAAATGCACATTTTTTAGGATTGATCTTCATATTGACTTCATGGAGCCTCTTGAATAACTCCTCAAGATGAGCCAAGTGCTACAAGAGTCTCTTGCTATGCATTAGGACATCATCTATGCAACACTTCAGGAAATTTACCCCTTTGAAAACTTGATCCATGATTCATTGAAAGAAGATAAGTGCATCCTTCAATCCAAAAGGCATCACAAGCCATTCCCACAACTTGTTGCTTCCATGGAATGTCTTTTTTTTACAATCCTTCGCAACAAGCATAATTTGGTTGAAGCCTTGCTTCAAATCCACAATTGTGAAGATGTTTGAGTCTCCAATGTTATCAAATAGTTATTCAGGGATGGGCATGGGGTACCTGTCCTGAGGTGTAACTAGGTTCAAAGGCCTATAATCCCCACACATCCTTTTCTTGGTCCATAATCTAATTGAGTCCTTTTTTGCTAACATTATTGTAACGGCTATGAAATCAAAACTTGATGGCTGAATGAAACCAGCCTCATGGAGCTTTTTGCATCTTTCATCTACTAGTTCCCACTCATGTTTGCTCAACCTATGCCTCCTCCAATAGATGGGTGTTTCATCCATAAGGTCTATAGAGAATTACATGGTCTCACACCTATTTAAGTCTTTCATTGAGAATGCGAACACATTTTCATACTTAATTAACAAGTTTGTGACATGGTCTCTCTCCTTCTTGATGACTTGGTTCCCCATGATGAAAAGGTAGTTGGAAACACATGGAATGGAGTTGGAAATGTGTTTGAAAAACCTGGTGTATTGGGTTTTCCACTATCCAATTGCGTAGATTCGTACAAGGTTGTAATTATTTATCCAAAAGTTGATGTACTTCCAAGTGTATTAGAAACAATTTTAATCAAATTACATGGTACCTCCTCCCCCCCAACACTAAGAGTGAAGTGTAGAGTGTTGAAGATAAGCAAGTGTACTTGGTCGGGGTGCCATGTAGTCGCATTGCCATAACTACAAGCTGATTGAAATAGTGTTGGTGTTGTGTACATTTGAAAGAATACACAGGTTACCAACAACCATGTAAGGGAGTCCATGCCTCTCCCTAATAAAGCATTATGTTCTAATTTATTCACCTTAGTGTGACTAGTAGTGCCAGTTTGGAACCCTATAGCCCTTTCTCTTTCTTTTGGGCTTGGTTCATCCCAAGTGGTTGAAGCATGACAATAGATCAGGCTTGGTCCATTTCACTGAAAGGCGTGTGCTCTTCGAAAGGAGACAAAGGTGGGCTAAACACCTTTTGGTTTTCCTATTATGTTCATAGGAAACCAAGGAGGTTTTTTTGCCTTGTAACTGGTTGATAGGAGCTCTATTCATCCAATATGTGAAAAACCTGTAGGTTGGGGTTTTTGATGATGTATATCAAAGCCAATTGCAAAATTGAGAATGGTGCAAGGTTGGTCCACTAATTGCATAGTTGGTGCGCATAGGAACTGCATTGTGCCACATTGAGTAGGAGTAGCTCTCCAAGGTAATGTTTGACCAACGTGTAGTGCTCCTGGACTTTCTCCTTTTGGTCAAGCTGAGAAGGTGTGTTCTCAATTACATAACCAAACATAGGAGAATTGGATTGAGTCGAAGTGATGAATCGTACCATGTCCATGAAGAGACTGGATCTTGTGTCATTCAAGCCTTCTCCTAGTCCAATCGTTGAAAATCCTTAACACTCCCAACCTAAAATGATGAGGTCCATGGAGCCATATGCTTCTTTTAAATTAATTATATGTCAGAGGGCAAGAAAGTGAAAATGGCCTTCCATGTGATGGTTGCAAATTGTTGTGGAAATCTAGTCGTGAGTTCCATCATTCTCGATGCTGCCACTCGCATTGTAATAAGATCAATGTCTACGTAGAAATACCTCCAAACCATCCCTAACTATAGTAGGGCTTCGAGATCTGTACCAATACCACCAAACAAGTTTATTAATGTAATCCCCTCCTTGAACAATGTCCACGTGATACTTAGTTGACGAAATACTAATTTAATCGATTCGCCATGGCTTTCCATGTTCTCAAAACTAAACAAAGTTTTGACCAAAGGCTCATGGGCTACTTTGAACCTTTGTAAAACCTTTGGTCCATGTTGAATGTCAATAGGAACCACCTTCAAGCTTTCAATAGCTTGTGCGTAAGTTGTCTCCTCTTCATCTCCCTTTACCCATTCATGGTTAGCTTGTTGTATGTAGGAAATAATGTGTGCTTCCTTTAACACATAATGGTGAGCCATAAGATTATGGTTCCCATGTAAATCAAGGGGTATGTATCCCAGGTGGTGGCCATCGATTTCCTAATCCAGTCAATAGTACGCATGTTCAAACCAATTGTCGATTGTGAAACCTAGTGGAAACAAGGCTTCTTGCCCAATGAGCACATCGTAACTAGCGGCATTGGTGACTAAACATCTAACATGTAGGAAAAGCTCCTGATTTGTACCTTCATTGAAGTTAAATGTAATCAAATTCGAACTTTCCCCAAGTACCTCCTTTACACTCCCATTAGCAATGCGAATCTGCCATATAGATTTCCGTAGTTTGGAATCGAGCATGCCCATGTTCTTGGCAAATTGAACTCCAAGAATGATTAGTTGGGCACATGTACCAAGAAGTAACACTCTAGGTGTATGTCCTCCCACTTGGATTGTTGATTCAGTATTGTTGACAATGCAAACTCTGATGACGATGGGAGTTCTCTCACTAGGCACCACCTTTGGAAATGAGTGAGAGACTTTGTGGAGATAATGTCTATCCACAACACCTTTGTTGAGTAACAAATCCACAAATGAGGTGTTTTTAGCTCCTTTCTAATATGTGAATGTAGAATCAAAGGTAGGAGAGCCCAATATTTTAGCCATGCTAGAACTACTAACCAGATTATGAACGCCATTTACAATACATGAGCCAATCGAGTGTCTTTCCAAGGTGTTAGATGGGACCCCTGTAGCATGTGATTCAAGGATTGGTAGAGGACTTGATGTAATGTTTAGGGTATCTTTTAGTATTACAATTATGTCCTTGGTGCTTAGTTTCAAATCTTGAAAACTAAACAATGGTGTATTCATAAGCTTTTGTGCCACTTCATTCATTTGAAGTTGGCATTCCATAAGTTGATTAGTGGAAAATTGTGTGTTTTCCTGATGTACATGTATTCCCAGGACATGAAAATTTGATGCCTTAGCAACTTATGGTGTAGTAGTCTCCTCCCCCTTCGCTAATAAGGTGCGTTTTTCTTTTGTGTTGAAAGGACAAAAAAATTATGACATGATTGCTCGAGCTCCTTTAGCCCTAGTAATTATAGGACTTGAACTAGATGTGAATCCATTAGTCTGAATTACCTACCTAGTGGTAGAAACTCTGGTCCATGTTAACCTCTTGTGCCGCAAAATAGGAAGGGAAAAAAAAAGTGGTAAATTCTTGTGTGAGAGTAGAATTGTGTGCACTGGAAAGAACATACTCCCCAACCATGGCACCGTGTGAGAGGCCATAGAATGACCTAGGAGGTCCCTCTCGTGATCTTGAACCCTATACAAGTTAGGCATGACTAGTTGGTTGGGAAGACTTGCTTTTCATATTAGTAAATTGGGCCCTCGATCATTTTGCAAAGTTTGAACTTGAATAATGTGGGCTTGAAGCACCTCCCTCTTGTCAACATTGTGTTCCTTCTTTTTAGCATTCTTACTGGAATTACCCTTGGTGGGGAAAACATGAATGGAAGGCTGAGGTGCCTTGAGTTTTGGTTGAAGGGCAATGGACGATGCTAGTAGATTTTGTTGTGGTAATCAAAGTTACTTCCGTTTTGGGAACTTAACAAAATAAACAGGTTCCTGATGTCCTTCTTTCCCACAATAATCACAAAAGAGATCCTCGAAAGGAATGTTACGCTCACTAGCTTTGTGGGTAGGATTACCACAGTAGTTACAACAAGGTAGGATGGGTGCAATCGAGTGCACCACTTTAGCCTTTGAAAAAGAATGTGTTGATATGATTAACGCAATTGGTGGAAGCTGAGGCCTCGAACGTGATGGAGGTTTCATAGTATTGGCTTCATAGTGTGCATGAGCCAATTCTAGCTTTTCAAAAATGTTGTGCACATCCAATAAAGTGTACGAGTTTCCAAATTTTGCAAAAATTCATTACAAAACCTACACATGGAATGTCAGAGTACCTTCCAACGAATGAAGATACCAATGGGTAGCTACTAGGTTTGTGATGCTCTTAGTATCTTCTTTAAGCTTAAAAAGCCTCCCATAGAGCATCTTGAGGGTTTTATCCTTTTGCCGAGAAAAGGTGGCAAACTATTGAATTTTTTCAAAACTTTTAACTAGAAATTATAGCTCAAGAACTCAAAAGAATTCCCCCACTAGATTAGCAAAAGTTGGTGCATTGATGGTGAGAGGATTGTTTGCGGTAGCAACAATGAATTGTCGAAGAGAAAGGTTTATTGAAGTAGGTACTGAATTTGGATTACTGGGCATAGTCTTGTAATGTGCAATGGCAGCTTGCATGTAGCTTGAAAGGCAATGATGATGGCTGTGGCACAAGCTAGATTGGGGATCTAGGTGACACTCAAAATCCTCAAAAAATGTTGTTTGTAGACGTACAATGCTTCATAGTGCACATAACGGGCCAATTCTTTGAATACGAATGCCTCGGTGTAATAAACGCCATACATGAACTCCAATTCACAAACCAGGGTTGAAAAAATTACCTTAAACTCCTTCAAAGTAATGGTACATGGCCTTCCACTGAACTTTTAAATTCTCCCAAAGGACCTATTGACCTCCATGGTGTATATGGGTGTAGAGTAACAACTTGTAACGAAATATACGATGATGGTGTGAAAGTTGGTGCAACAATAAGTGTACCCCACTGATAACCTTTCCAAATGGACTCTAATGTAACATTGATGTAATGTAATTTGAACCTGAATTTTTTATAAGAGTTGTACTAGATGACAGTGACACTATAGACGCTTAATGGTACTGTTGTGAAGATTATGAATTCAAATAAATTGGTTCAAATGATTGTGTATTGCTTCATAGTTGATACCTTGGCTTTGGTTGAGTGGTAGTGCTCTCATCATCTAAAGACATGGTGTTGTCCTATGCCCCAAAATTTTGTAGCAATATAGAGCACTGGTTACAAAGTTCTAACACAACATATGGTTTAAATAATTTGGTATCGGCTACGTATGTATGTAGTACGTATGATTTGAAAAATATGGTATCAAATATGTGTGTATGCAATACATACGATTTGAAGAATACGTTGTGTCAATGGACAGACATCGATGGATGGAAGGGGTCGGACGGACGATGACGAACGTCGGACGAAAGCTAATGGACATCAAACGAGACTAAGACGGACATCAAATGGATTTGCGATGAATGTCAGATGGAATGAAATGACGACTATGATGGACAATGATGATGCTACATAGTGATCCACATCTACGAACTCTACAATGATGGCGTGCAGAAGTGAAAAGAATTTTTTTTTTCTACTTCATGTTTTTTTTAAATTCTTTTATTCTTCTTCTTCCAAAGCTACTACAAGGGTTATTCATTACATGATTGCAAGCTCAAAAACACACAAGAGTGCACAACCTAGATGTTAACTTCAAAACCCATGTACAAGGAAAATAAATGTACGTGGGGTTGCATTACCTGGTGCATATCTTGTATTGTAATCAAACCTTGTGCGTGTGTGTGTGTACATGTTCCCAAAACTTAAAACTGGCAGTAAAACAAGCTTTGGAACTGGTTGTTTCTTCCTCCTTCCAAAGCTTTGGGACTCAAAATTTCACAACTTGTAGTTTGTTTCCGATGTCCCTTTTCCCTTGCTTACGTTGTTGCTATTTATGGTTCTTGTTGTTCATGTTGTAGTTAAAGTACAAGAATTTTAAAAAAAAAAGTAGCAATAATTCAAGAACTGAAGAAACTAGTAAACAAAAGAAACCCAAGAAACTCAAAATGAAAAAAAATGTGCAGTTTTCAACATTAAGCAACAAAGAGCAATTTTTCTAGAATTAAATTGAAAAAAAGGAAAGAAAACATAGAATATGTAAATGGTGGCCATGTAATAGCCACTGTGAGCATCTAGAATTCCAATCTGACTATGGAAGAAACTTTCCATGACAAATGAATTCTAGAAAAATTAACAAGAAAAGGGAATAGCTTGGCCTTTTATACATTCGTCAACAAAGCTAAAACCCTAAACACCTAAAAACATACAATAACCTAAGAATGTACATTAACCCTAAAGGCATGATTAACATGCCCGTAATCGGTTGTCATGTATGAAGCCATGCATATAAGCATGATAGTTTGACAAAATGCCTAAATTTGGGTATGAATATTTTTTAGATTTATCTAGGGTTATGAAAATGATTTTTTTTTCAAATTTATATATATTTGAGTATGCATTTAATTAAAATATATTGATTTTGAGAAAATATCGCAAAACAAATTATATGCATGCACAAGATTGCACACTAAATCTTACTTTACGAGGACAAGGAGTTGCTCCCTCGGTGATTATGGTTTATAAGCATGTCCCTAGAGTTCCAAAAACAAAAATATTCTTCTTGGGGTGTTTTGAAAGTTGAGCTTGGTTATTTTCCACTAGATAAGGTATAAGAGGTGTAATTCCTGATTTTTGAGGACAAAAAAAATTAGAAAGGAACTAAATGCAAGTTCATTACTTGAAATCAATAATATAGCCTTTTGCCATTTAAATAACAATTACATGACATTTAAGAGAAAATTACAGTTAAATTTGGTTGCAATCTTATGGCCTTTAAAAGGATTTTTGATTCATGTCTAATCTATGGGACTAAGAATTATGATCGAGTTTTGATACTATGTTTGAGTGAATAATCTTTAATGAAATTGGAAATACACTAAAATATTAATAAGATCATTGTGCCTTTGGGCCGTAGTTTGACCCTCTAAACCTTGTTTTATCCCCTATTTGAGTGCAGCTGGAAAGAGAGCCAAACTGGTTACTATGAAGTTATTTTTCTTTCATGTATAGTAAAAAGAAACTAGTATTGGGTAGGTCTCAAGTTTTTGTGAGAACTGTTGGTTTTGATATTTGCATAAAATTGTGAGAATTAATGAGAATCAACTAAGGTATTAATATGTATAATTTTTAAACATTAGCTAGTTCACAAAGGAATTAATTTGTGATTATTTACAGCGGTTTTGACAAACCAATTGCCAAATTTCAGTTTCCTTTTACTAAAAAACATTCCTGAAGGTTTAAACCAAGGTTAGACTAGTGATTTTTTAAATTTAACTATTGGGTAAGTTATTTTTTGAAATTTCTCAGGATCACATAGGTTATCAATATCAAAAAATGGATGTCAAGAAGAATATGAAAAAGGGTAATAATCGTTGACTATGCATAAGGGTAGGTTATCAAATAACTAATTACTAACTTGGTTAACTTGCTGGTTATACATTGATTACAAGGTATTTCATAAAATTAAAATGTCAATATTAACTTTATTTGTTGTATCAGCATTTAAAGATTGATAATCTACCTAGATGATAATTTAGCCATTTAAGTAGGTTATTTTTGAAAATTCAATACCAAATGATTATCAATTTAATGGGTTATTTAAAAATCAAGAATCAATTGGTTAGTTATTAATAACATGCTCGATACCTAGGTTGATAACTAGGTAAAAACTCAATAATTGGCCAACACTGGTTTGAACCCAAAACTATTTGTTTGTATCGTAATGAATTGTTAAATCACATGTCTACATGTAATAAGAGATTAGATTTTTAGTTTTTAATTAAAAATTTACATATATCAAATTTTTCCCGTGTAAAACTTTAAATAATAAGTGTCCAACAAGTATTCACACATATGGGTACCTTGTTTAAGAGCAGAGAGCTTTCTAAATGCTTGGGAGGGCTTGGTTTCAATCCTCAATTGCGAATTCCCTACCTTAAACTTTTGACCTAACCTATGTCCACTATACCATGGTCCTGAGAGCCAAACCCTGGTAAGCATCTAATACCTTGCTTGGGTATCAAGAAAAACAAGGCATCACAAACACGATGGCCCTGCCAATAGATAACATGTTGTACATCTACCTACTCTGAACACCAAAACAATCCATTCCAATCTAAATAGTCTGAACACTTTCACCCAAGAAATCGGTTCACCTAATGTGAAACTGGTTCTAATAAGGTAAAACTTCCAAAAATTGGATCCAATGTGATAGTCCCTCTCCCTCACTTTCCCCAACAAACATTGTGATACTTGGCACCTAAGGTATCAGCTGGGTTGATACCCACCAAATTCTTTCCAAAAGATCCCGAATTCTCAGCCCTGTGCTTAAGGCAAGTAGATACATTTTAGATGGTTAGTACATAAGTAAGGGTTGGTGGCTTGTTAGTAGGCAGTAACAACAGAAACTGAACTAGCTAGTGTGGGCCGTTAGCTAGGGAATTGGATCCCAATGAAATTCAAATAACAAGTATGTGCACATATAATGTTTGAGATGAAAAAGCATTTCCATTTCACCATCCATCCATTAGGTTGCACTGGTGGGTCTTGATTCACTCTGGCCCTCAAAACTATGAACTACCTAACTAGTGAGAGAGTGCACAAGTTATCGAGATAGTTGATTGAGGTGATCATGACATGTGAGTGTTGAGACTAATCAAGACAATGAGCGCACTCCAGCAGTTACCAGAGAGAACATTTTGTACAAGAGCGTGAAGCTTACCGATTGTGGGACATAGAGGAGTGAGTTATTGAGATCCAGTCAACTAACAACCAAGAACATGCCAAAAAGTATTAGGAAGGTACAAAAATATCAGAAGGCAACAAGATGCATGATATAGCTGAGAACCACACGTCCAATGACATGCTGCCATGTTAATGAGACACTCCCTACAATTGGTTATGGTCACTACTCACAAAATATTGTACCTTGCAATTACTGAGCATTGCCAATCCAGCCCAACTCCCCACCACCATCAATAAAGTTTTTAGAACATCAGGCATGCCCCCAACAGAAACATCTCTTTGGATCCCCAGTTGCAAAAATAGAAACAAATGTGCTCCCTTCACCATTTCAGTTTATACACATATGGGGAGTTGAACTTTGGGCAATTCATATGGGATAAAACTCAGGTGCTATTGGGAACATCTTGGGGAACACATTAAGAACATGAGAACCCTTTGGGAACATATTGGGAACACATTGGGAACAATGGGAAAAAAATCCCTCTCCCCTTGGCCCCTCAAAAAGAAAAGAACTGGACCGTTCTTGAGTGCATGCTGAGCCTTCCCATTGGCTGCATGAAATTACGGTCATAAATTTGCAGGTTCAGCGGGAATTAAATTATTTTTGAGAATTTCAAATCTTCTAGAAATTATCTGTTTTGAAATGTTGAAATTTAAGGAAATTACAAGGGAAGGCAAAATACAAAAATTGATTAAAACCTAGGAGCTTCTTGCTTTGGGTCAGTCCACCAATGTGGAGTAGGTATCCAATAATTGACAAGATTTCTCTTTCCTATTGTTGCAAAAATTTCATAGTTTTGCCCCCAAAAAAAAGAAGAAGTGCAAAAATGTTTAAAAAAAAAAAATTGGTTTTGTGATGTAGCCAAAGTGGCAACCATGGATGCCAAGATTCAACTAAATTTGGCTATAAACAAGATATGAAAATATACAAATGAAAACATCTTTTTATATGTTTAGCTACTAACTTGAATGGTGCATAGAAATTTGGCGATTTTTCTTAAAGCTTCTTTCAAATTTTCACAATTGAAAATCACAAAAACAACTTGAAATTGGATGTGAATGGGATGGGAATTTTTGGAATTTGGTGTTCCCAAATGTATTCCATCCGGTTCCTTCATGTTTGTACAAAGTGCCTAATGTATTATGCCCCCATACTTGTACCACTCCACTATGTGGATAGGTGGATAGGTTTCATTTGAGGAGTCTGCCAAGTGAGTTTTAAATTTTTTGAGTTGTCGACCAATCAAGGAGATCCATCACCTAAAGAAAAGAAAAAAGTTAGGATTTGTCCTTTACACAAAGCTTTTTTACATCTTGTGTCCCAAAGGCCAAAATGATCGATAAAAGGAAATGGAACATATTTCAAAATTGATAATATACAATTTGGATACATCCAAGAACATAGTAAATTTTTTATGACAAGCCTACAAACTCAAATTAATTTTTATAATCCATCAATGACAAGAATCAATATTTATTCAAATATAAAATTGTAATTCCAAGGTCAATTTGGCACCATATCATTATATAATCTATTAAAAATGGTGCTATGTTGCCATCAGGTTCAAAAGGAGACAATTTCTTTAGGGTTCATCTTTTGTGTATCCAAACAATGACCTAAAAATTAGGCATTGCTTCTTTATTTTTATTTTGTTTCTTGTGATATTTGTTGGATATCACAAGAAAAAGAAAAACGATTGTTAAGGCATCATGAAAATGAAAAGCTTACCTTTGTTTTTGTAAAGCTCAACAACCATATTACACTTTGTAAGTGTATCTCTAGATATATTACGAAATTTTGGCTCGGTTTTATGCCATAGATGGCATCTTTCCTTCAATCTATTGTTTTTGAGGCATAGGAGGGTATTTGGTGATTCAATATTGTTACAATATTTCAAATGTAGACCTCTTCTTAGAATGCTCAAACAAATTTTCAACAATTAATTGTTGAAATAGTTTAAATCATTTAGTTCCAAAGGAGGAAGAGAAATATATTAATATGAATAGCATGAAAAAGAAAATTTGATAGAACTTGTGTACAAATTGCTTTGAATTCGGATAAAATGCATAGTTTTAATATATTTTTACATGTCCCAACACTAAAATTTTCAAAGAGGCATGTCATTGAACTGAGAATTTTTGGGGGCACATGTCCCAAAACCAAAATAAGTGTTTTTGTCAAACAAACATCAACGAAATTGAATTAAAATGATGGAAACTCAATTATGAAAGGGCACATGTTAATTCATCTTTTCATATCCATTTCAAAAAAATCACCATTATCTACAAGTTTTGCTAATTTCAAATTTATCACTAACAATAACAAGGTTGAAAATTTGAACAAAGAAATCAAAATAGAATAGGTAATAATTTTGGATTGTTGTCACCTAATTACACATTACAATGTGGGTATTTTTGCAATTTCAACTTTTTCCAAGATTTTTTGGAAACAATTTTCACCTAATTTGGGCCTCATGGTGCTCCATACTATATCATTAACAATCAATTAACACATGATTAAAATATCAATATATTTTCATTTGTTCCTTGAATCTTACAGTATCAAAATAAATTTCATGATCATGTAGATTTTGCATGAAATGATTTTCATTAATTTTGGAACACAAAATTGAATGTGCATGTTTTTAAAACATGGACAATTTATTTTTTGTATTGATTACATGAAAAAATTTATGAAACCATATCACAATGTGAAAAGGAACGAAATTTTAAAAAGGATGAACCATTTATTCAATGTGAAGTAACCATTGATATTTTTTTTCACTTTTATTTTTTATGTTGTGTCATTTGGTTAGCATCCCAAGAACAAATTAGCATTAAGTGATTAGAAGTGTTTAGAACATGTCTAAATAATAATAATAATAATAATAATAATAATAATAAAACTAAAATTTAAAAATGTTACCAAATTAAAATTTAAGCCCAAATGTGATGAAAAGTTTTCAAATTTTTTTTCCAAAATTTGTCAAAATTTTCAGAAAATTCGAAAATATTGCAATAGAAATATCCCCCTTGACATTTAATAAAATTATGTTTTCATAATGGTTTTCATTAATTCATCATTAGTTATGTGAATGTCCAATTTAATTTGAATACTAGCTTAGATACATTTGATAACTTCACTAGAATAATAATTTGGGCTTTGTGATGCTATCCACTACTAGTGACAATGATGATCTACTATTATTATTATTATTATTTCCCGTATGTTTTCATATGGTTTTCAATAATTCATCATTATTTATTTATTTATGTCCAATGTCAAATTTTCAATTTGAATATATGTGATGAGTGGAATAACAGAATAAATAAATAAATAAATAATACTTTTTTAATAAATACTTAAAATAGTAAATAGTAAACAAATAATAGGAATAACATAAATCGAATGGGATGGGATGGGATTGATTCTCCGCCGTTGATTTCGCCCTTTTGGTGGCCTTGTTGTTCTTGTTCTTCGCTGCTTCTTGTGACTCGTTCATAAATGCGCTTCGGCGGTACCGCGCTTTCCTGCCTGCTTTGCTTGCGTTGCTTGCATTGCTTCTTGTCTAGTTACTTTGCTTTGGTTTTTGTAAAAATTTTGCTTCACATTTTGGAGCTCCGGGATTCCTTCTCTGTGTCTCTGCACACTCTTCTGTTGCTATCTGCTACTTGTTTATTGGCTATTCTTTCTTTCTTGGGGGTTTTCTCTCCCTCTCTCTCTCTCTCTCTCTCTCTCTCTCGGATTTTGGTTCAGAAACAGAAGAGTTCTCGTACTTTGTTGGAAGCTCCTTGTCTTTGTTTGTTTGTTTTGCTTTTGTTTTGTTTTTTTTTGTTGTTGTGTGTCTTTGCTGGAGTTGTGGCTGCTTTAGTGAAGTTTTTTTTTTCTTTCTTTCTGCGTGTGTCTGTCTGTCCTGCATTCTGGAGTGTCATTGGAAGCGGAAGAAGAAGAAGAAGAAGAAAGAAGGAGGAGGAGGATTAATAAGAAGAAGAGGAGTTATGGTTGGGTAGGTAATCAGTTGTTGAATCTCCTGTTTTGTCTTTATTTTGTTTTGGGTTTTTTTCCCCCCCGCTCCTCTGCAATTGATTCCAACAGAAGTTTGTCTGTTATCTATTCTTTTTCTTTCAGGATATAAAGATAGATCATTGTATTCTTGAAGGTTGGTTCTCCCAGAACCATCAACTCGTTTTCCAACAACGGTATTCTTTTTCTGCTCTTCAAACTGTCGGAATTCAGTTGCGAGATCACTGACTGAGTGCGGAGGGATTTGGGTTCTTGTTTGAGAAAAGTAGAAGAAGAAGACATTGAGTTTTTTTGGGGCGGTACTGAGACAGACAGAGCATTGAGGCGATAAACAACTGCGGGGAATTCGTAAATGCAAACCCATCGTCTCCGACATTCCTTCCTCATACAATTGCAATAGTACTGAGCTGAGTGTCAGGTATAGCAGTTGCTTGAATCAGGCGTTCTCGTCCTTGAGGAGATTCGCATTCTCGGAAGAGTGAGTTTTTCAAAGCAATTTGCAACTCTGGAGCTTGGACTGCAGCTTCAAGCAATGGGTGGGGGGGACGAAAGCCTCGAACTGGAGAAGCTGATGCGATCATTCAGTGGTGAGGACGATGTGGCAGTTTCGCAGCAGCATCTGTTTGTAGAGCCTCCATTGCGGGATGTTGATGCCTTGATGGTGCAGCAACAGCAGCAGCAGGGGTTTTTCTCGAGCTTTACAGATGATCTTCTCCATCCTCTGGTAGTGCCATCTCCCACAGCTCAATGGCAAAGCCTCATTTCCATGAATGCTACCGATCCCCTGGTATCTGGTGGCTTCTCTGGATCGGCAGCTTTTGCTGCCACTTCCAATAGCTTCTTCTTGCAGCAGCAGCTTCAAAAGGATGACTTCTTGTTATCTTCCGACTCCCCCATCGCCGAATTCGCTAACGCTGCTGCGTGGAGCTGCTTCGGAGAGAATCAGAACACACCCAGAATTGGAAACTTTCCAGGAAACAACTCTCAGGTCCTCAACAATTATGAGGCAATCCAGCAGGAGCTTCTGCTTACAACACCCATCTCCTCAGTTCCGAGCCCAAGAGGAAGAAATCAGGTCTCGACTCCTCCTCAAGATTTAGGTCATCATCATCATCATCAGCAGCAGCAGCTGGGTGACATTCCTGACTTCCAAAAGCAGTTCTCCTCCTCCTCCCCTTCTTTGCAGATGAACACACAGTTCCATTCCCCTTCTCCAACTGGCTCACTGTCGCCAGTCCTAACCTCTTCTCCATCTCCTGCTACAACCCATGGATGCCGATCACCATCTCCAGCTCGTCTTCCACTGGCAGTGGCCTCAGGAGGAGCTTCCACCCCCCTTCCCAGCACACCCAATTCCCCGTTTTCTTCTGGCTCCTCCAGTGATGAAGGACCTGATGATGATGATGATGCCTCAAAACTTGCAACCCTTGTTGAAGTGTCTGCAAGCAGCACCCCTAAGAGGAAGACGCCAGACCCAGCTATGGACAAGAATGAAGAGATTGAATCCTCCCCAGAGCTCAAGAAACTGTAAGCTCCCAAGTTTTCCACAAACCGGATTTTTTTTCCCCTTGTATAACAGACAAAATGTCACAGATTCTTTCTTTCTTTGACTGTGGTTCCTTTCATGCTTACTGCTGCTCTGAGACAAAGCAACAACTTCTGAAGGTCTTGTTGTTGCAATGCTCATTTGACAACTTCTGCTCAGACGAGATTTGTTTGATGACACTTTGCAGATCTTCTTCAATCAAGGCTGGCAAGAAAGGTGGTCCCAAAAGAGTTCGAGAACCTCGGTATGCCATCCAAACACGCAGCGAGATTGATGTCATGAACGATGGCTACAAATGGAGGAAATATGGACAGAAAGCTGTGAAGAACAGCCCTCACCCTCGGTCAGCAATCTCAACTTGTTTTGGTTTCTCTCTCTGACGCAGAAAACCTTACACACCCTTTGTGCTGTTTGTCTTCTTCTTTTGCATCTGGCTTTTTTTCTTAAAGAGCTTAATCAAGCCCTTTACAGTTTTCAACACAAGGGTTTTGAACAAGGGTTTTGGATATCTGCTGTTCTTGGTGCTTAGAGCAGCTCCATCCATGCTCAGTATGTGGCACTGCAACAGTATTTTTCACATCCAAGATTAATTATTTACTTTTTCCCAACCTCACCCATAAAACTAAAACTAGGGCTGCAAAAGGTGGGAGACTATTAAGAGCAACCCACCTGGACCAATCAAACCATCGAGCCAGTCAACATTAGGTGTTAGGCATTGCTGTGCCTTTTGCCAGCCTCAGCATCCTGTGCAAAAATGCTGGCCAGAAACCATTTTGCTCAGCTGAACTGGCATGTTTGACTTTTCTGGATCCAAAATTTGCTGTACAGTGTACTGGTGGAGCTGCTCTTAGAGCATTACTAGGCCAGGGTTCATGAAAGCTCCTGAAACTCAAGCTGATCTTCAGAAGATCAATGACGATCTTGAGCATCTCTTGATAAGTGCACCTTACATCTGTTGATGCTCTGAAACAAATCTATTAAGAAATGGATTGTCTGAAAACTGATTTGTTGGGATTTGGGTGGTTCAGGAGCTACTACAGGTGCACAAATCAGAAGTGTCCTGTGAGGAAAAGGGTGGAGAGGTCAGCTGAGGATACAGGGCTTGTCATCACAACTTATGAGGGTACTCATATTCATGTGAACCCTCCACCAACAAACTCTAGAAATTCCAGCTCTGATGTTTATCCTCCAACTTCTCCACCACTGGCTGACACAAGAGAAAATGGAGGTCCTGGTGCTGCAGCAGAAGCAGCAGCATACCAACAACCTCCAACTTCAAGCTTTGGCCCTTTGACATCCCCTAATCCTGTTATCCCTACTGCATCCTGCAGCAGCTTTGACTTGACTGCACAAATTCAATCAAGAGCTGAGACAGATCATGCATCCACAGCATCAAAGAGCTTGACCTTACAGGCAGGCCAAGAGGTTCAGACTGGTGGCAATGTGGGTTGTCAATCCTTAAATGATCAAGTTCAATCCCAGAGTTTCTTGATAAGTCATCGAAGCTTGCAAGAGTTCAATCCTTCTTCTTCTGCTGTGCAAGGTCTTAGCAATGCTCTTCAACCCCAACAACTGCTGGGAGGAGCTCAAGACCAGATGCAAGCACAAAACAGTGGAGGTCAAATGCATAGACCAGACAATTCTAGAGCTCAAGGCATTGGAAGTGATTCAGATGTCAATCTTTTTGGAGCTTTCAAACTTCCGTTCTGGACCTCCAATCATGAACAACCATCATCAGCTGCAACCAGAGGGGCATTGGAACAAGGGACCAACAATGATTCCCTGAGAGATAAGTCTCCTGTAAATGGAGGACTTTTAGAAGATATTGTCAGGTTTGGGGTGCGCTTGTAGTCTTGGAAAATCTATCTTCTGTCCAAAACAAGGTACATAACATTTCCATATACATTAAACCTCTCAAGGAATTTTGGAATTTTACATTTAAGACTCAAGTCAGGTTGACAATTCTGTCCGAATTTACATGATTTGATTTTCTCAATCCCAAAGCTTCAATTACTTGGGTTTGCTAGTAATCACCTCTCACAAATCATATAAATTATTTTACCTTGTAGGTTAATAAGGCACTATAGCTTGCAAAATCAGGCTCTCACAGATGGTTTTTAGAAACTTGTGGGAATTGTTATAGGTTGCAAAATTGGGCTACCACAGTTAGGTTTTAGAACTTGTCAGAAATTGTTGAGAGAAAATCTCATATCTTGTACACACATACATGTAAATCGTCAGTTTTGTAATGGATGAGTAGAGTGCGTACTCATCTACTAATCAATTCCACTTATTTTTTCTTCAACTTTACAAAATCATGTGCTTCTTTTGTTTCATGAGCTTGAATCTTGAGAGTCATGTTCTCTGCATAGCTATTTGACCTTCAGTTTTGGAAGATCTTCCCTGCTCCTGCTTCTACCTCACAAAATTGATAACATCTTGTACATGTTTCAGCTATGTCAAGTGTTTGCATCTCCCTTGGGACTGATAGGTACAGGTAGAAGACGATATACGCAAGTCAACAAGCTCCAAATCCTTTCTATAGAAAAATGAGAGATTGAAACTGTCTGCTGATTCTTGGTTTGACTGATCAAAGTTATGGTTATTTGGCAAGCCAGTCTGAATCAAGTGTAGATTTTTGGAAAAGAAATGACAGTTCTTGAGTTCAGATTCTTAAAGATGCAGTAAATTGCTTTGTAGACTGTCTGTGGGTCCAATGAGTTAACCATTAACAACCTTTCTCAAACCATTTTACCTCTATTTGATGCTTTAGTTAGAATAGTGGTCAAATCCTACTTATCCATGAATGGAAGCACAAATTGAAATGTTGAATTCACAGTTGACATACTCAGAAATCACTGGTGAAAATTTCAGCCAAAATCAAGCAAGGATGATGAGTAACCAGAAAACTAGATCATGAGCAACAGATTTTAAGTAGACATCTGTTGTAAATGCAACTTGTATAACGAATGGAATGGAACTCTTTCTAATTAAACAAATGGTATATAACTGCCAATTCAATTCATTTGATTCTAGTTGTGCTTTACCTTTCTATGTTTGTATGTTTGACTCCTTGGAGTCAGTCAGCTACAACTGTGCCCATGGAGAAAAAACTTCTCCTCAGAGACCTCCTCAGCAACATAACTACATATGGTGTCATTGTAAAAATTCCCTTCAACTGTGTTTTATTGCAGTCACACTCATTCTCAAACAAATTGAACAACCATAGAGGTCCAAAGGAGGGCTCAATTCAAGGTCCCATCATCGGGTTAGGTGTTTCTCTATCTTATCTTCCTTTTGTGCTTGAAGTGCAGGCAAAAATTCTGATGAAAGCAAGCAACTTTGTGCATGCACATCCTGGGTTTCACAAGTAGTAGACATTGTCAAGTATTTAATATTCATTACAGGACATCAGGTTTTTAGAGTTGGTTATTTGTTGTTAGAATTCAATTCAGTGTGAATGAGATTCAATCTTTTTCATGTTTGGTGGTTTATTCTCATGGTGTGTTCTAGAATCTCAAAACTTTGTGCATGGTTTTATGTGTGTGATTTTGTTAGGCCCTGCCCATATAGGGACAAGACGCTGGCATTAGTTTTGTTGTTTTGATTTTTGCATTAATTTAGCTGGTTTTAAACTAGAAGTAAGTTTTATGACTTAGTTGGTTTTAGATTAGAAGATCTAGGTTTTATGTTATTGGAAGTTAGGGTTAGGGTTTTTGTTAGGGTTTGGTCAGTTTAGGGTTAGATTGTTTTGGAGATGGTTAGACGTGGTGGCCATTGGTTGTTTATTTCTAGAGTTTGCGAGTTTGTTGTTGTTGTATTTCGTTTCAGTGCCATTGTGATTGTTGCAAGCGATGATTTCTAGAATTGGTATGGAGTTTATTATTGTTGTGTTTCATCGCAGTGTTCTTGTGTGCCATCGCATCTATTGCACATGATGATTTCTGGAGATAGTCTAGAGTTTCTTCTCGTTGTTGCATTTCATTGCGATGTTCTTGTGTGTCATTGCGTTTGTTGCAAGCGGTGAGTTTTGGAGTTGATCTCAAATTTGTAGTTTGTTACATTTTGTCATGTTGTTCTCATGTGCCATTGCTTTTGTTGCAAGCGGTGATTTCTGGAGGTGATGGAAAGGTGAAGGCAAGGAGGAGAATGGATATTTTGGTTTGTGGTAAACATTGTTTTTGGTAAGGCTTTGAGTCATTGTGTTTTCTTTTTGTGTGCGCACTATCATGGTCATTTGAATCATTTAGTATATTTAGAGGTTATAGCTACTTTGTAGTTTTTGTTGCATTTCGTTGTGATGGTTTTTTGTGTCATTGCATTTCTGCAATTCACAATGATTTTTTTATTGAGAAAAATCATTGTGTTTTCTTTTTTTGCACAATGTCATTGGTTCAAGCAGATGGTTATAAAACTATTTTTTTTATTTGCTTTTGGTTTTATGTTGGAGAGGAGTCGTGTTTTCTTTTCATGTTGTATGAAATTTGGTGACCAACGCACTCACATTATAGAAGAAGATTGAAACATGAAGATAATGTGTTTAGAAGTTATAGCTATTTTCAAGTTTGTTGTTGTGTTTTGTTGTGGTGGTCTTTTCTGTTATTGGGTTTTTGCAAGTCACAATGATTTCTTTGGTGGAAAGGAATCATTGTGTTGTCTTTTCTTGTGTGGTGTTATTGGTTATGAAATTTGCTGACCAACAAAGTGACGAAATGGAAACAATGGGAAGGAATATATAGAGAGGAAGGTGAAAGGTCTTGGTGCATTAAACTTCTTGTTCATTAACCAATGGTAGACATCAAGGAGTTTCTTGTGTTTAGTTGAATGATCCTTGGGAAAAACATTTAGTTATTGTAATACAAATTGAATGTATTGTGGTGGTGTGCTTCCTTGGATGAGGGATTAAGTGAAACTTTATGTTCACAACAATAGGTCCTACTTACATAAAAATTTGATGAAACATAATGATCTTGACATCTTTGAAGATATATGCAAAGGGATTTGTAAGGTTGTATCTTGTGAACTAATGCATGTTTACCATTATTGTTCAATCAAGTCATCAACTTTGTTTTGTGAGTTTTTATTTTTTTCTTGAAGGTGGGGTTTCCTTTTCTTTTTTTGGAAATAGATAGGAGATATATAGTTTTCATTATATGGTCATTTCCATATTCTTTTTGAATCATGGGTACTGAAAAATACTTTGTAATTTTGAAAATAATTACCTAGGCACCACCACTAGTATTTGAATGTGTGATTTAAACAAGTAATTCCAAAGTATGAAATAGTTGCACTAACAATGTGCAAAGTCATTGTTTTAAATGTTATTCAAACAAAGAAGTGGACTATCTATAATCACATGGGGAATTGTTCAACTAAATACCATGATAATCCTATTTGTATTACAACTAAGTTGATTTTTAAAACCTTTTCAAATCCAATGCATATTTACTGCATGTTAACTTGTTGAATTTTCTCCTACCTTTTTGGTGAATCATGTGCTATCAACATCATGCCCAAAAAATGTAATTAAGAATGGACATTCAACTTAAATTGGAATTGGAGAAAAATGTTCAAATAGGTTTTTTTTAAAAACAATGAAATTCAAATACATTCAAATCATATGACACAAATTAATTTTAAAATATTTTTAAAATATTTTTTTAACAACATTCAATATGTACAAAATTAAGAAATGTTATTTTATAATTATTTTGATAATGAATTTGGATTTTTTTAAATGAATAAATGAAAATTTGTTACAATTTCAAATAATAAACATTATTACAAAAGTGAGTGCAATTTACTAGCCTAAATCATAATGGGACCTTGAAAGTGAAATAATTTCATTACATTTCACTGATTTCACTATAATATCACTATGTAGACATCATGTTTCATTACTAGTTAACATAATTCATTATTATAAGTTATTATAGTAAATAAGTTTATTTATATGTTTTTAAAAATATTTTATCTATGCTACTTTATAATATACCCTAAATTATTATATGTTATTTTATCTTAAGGTATCTTAACTAGTTTATTATAAGCTTTTAAATTATTTTAAATTAAATTATTCAACTAACTTTAAGCTATACCTTAGGTTATTTTATTTTAAATTTAAATTTTTTTTCAAGTTATACTTTAAGTTATTCAAGGTCATTTTACTTTATGTTACTATAAATTATTTCTTTCACAAATATAATAATTAAAATATTTTTAAATAAAATATAATGACCTGAGGTAAAAATAATTTAAAATACGATAATCACCATAATTGTAATATAACATATATTAACAAACAATAATTTATAAGACAATAACCATTAATAAAATAACCATCAATTACCACCAATGGTTAACAACATAATAACCACCAATAAAAATTAATCAAATAACCACCAATAACAATTAATATAATAGCCACCAATAACCATTAATATAATAGCCACCAATAACCATTAATATAATAGCCACCCATAACCATTAATATAATAGCCACCGATAACCATTGATATAATAACATTAATAACTACTAATATCCACAATAGAATATTCATCAATAACCATTAATAGGATAACCACCAATATCTAATAACAAAATATCCATAATAGCCATTAATATAATACTAATTAATAAGCACCAACATCCACCAATAGAATAGCCATCAATATCCACTAATATAATAACCATTAATAAACACTAATACCCACTAATAGAATATCCATCAATAGCCATTAATGTAATAACCATTAATAAACACCAATATCCACCAATAGAATATCCATCAATAACCATTCATATAATAACCACCAATAATCATTTATAGAATAACAACCAATGGTCATTAATATAATAACCACAAGTTGCCATTAATAGAATAACCACTAGTAACCATGAATAGAATAACCACCAATAGCCATGAATAGAATAACCACCAATAGCCATTAATAAAATAGCCACCAATAGCCATTAATAAAATAGCCACCAATAGCCATTAATAAAATAGCCACCAATAGCCAGTAATAAAATAGCCACCAATAGCCATTAATAAAATAGCCACCAATACCCATTAATAAAATAGCCACCAATTTATATTAATAGAATAACGATTAATAGACATTAATAGACACAAATAGAATAGGTATTAATAGCCATTAATAACCACCAATACTGCTAATAAAAGAATAACCAATAATCATATATTAGAATTACTTAATATTGCCACAAAAATCTAGGGTGAAATAATTTATAATAGATAAAAGTAATTTTAGGTGAAATAGCCTATATAACCTATAATTGCCAATAATAACATAAGGTGAAATAACCTTTTATAACCAAAAGTAACTTATAATAGTTGCAAGTAATCTAAACTAAAATAATTCATAATAGCTAAAAATAACATAGAATAGTCGAAAAAACTTACAATAGTTGAAAATAGTTTAAGGTGAAACAAGGTGAAATAGTAAAAAATAATTTAGAATAACCAAAAGTAGACTAGGGTGAAATAACAAAAAAAAATTTAATTAATGAAAAATAATCATATAATAATTGAAAGTAGCTTAACATCAATATTATTATATTAACAAAAAATCCATTTATTAAACTTATTTTTTTCAAAAGAACGATCATTGAAATGTTATTGAATAATGATATTCAATTTTTTTTTTATTCAAATGACTTTAAACTTTCAAAGTGAAATAAATGTAATTATGTACATTATTGAAAATTTAAAAAAAAATAAATTCAAATAATTTCATTTGAACAAAATTTCAATAAGATATGAATTTTCAAAGTTTATGTTTTTGTAATGTTTAAAATGAAGTATTTCATAAATAAAATGTAATGTAACACAAATAAGTGGGGTGGTTTGATGGTAAGGGTGTTTGCCTATAATCTAAAGGTCAAGAGATCAAACCCCATGAGTGGTGTTATATGTGGTCAACAATGGTATGTTGATCAAATTTTCTCCTATCAAATTTTCAGAATAGGTGCCTAGGTTGATTACGTGGCCTACCTATCTACCTAGGTTAGGTTTTTAACATAGCCTAGGTAGTGACACGTGTCAATAAATCATAGGTTTAAAAAATCATTAAATTATTAATAAATTATCAATTGATTTGCATGATGGTTAGTTAATTAATTAGCAAATGAATGGTTTGGTAAATTTATATTTCACTTGTGAATAACCTTGTTTCATTAAGTACTAGTGAAACAATTCATTGCACTAGTCTCCATTTACTAAGGGGTTAAACAATTTCACTAGGTAAAAAGTCCAAATTCACTCAAAATATAGTGAAACCTAAAGTGCATTAAGATGTGTGTTGTAGTAGTGAAAGTTTGATTAGTTTTTATTGACCTCATTTAATAATAATTATACCCTTTTGGTTCTCTTCATATATCCATAAGAAATTGAACTTTACATTTTTTTTGACATTTCATTAAAAATTTCATCGATCCTAATATTGTCAATGTTTAATTTTCATTCTATGAATTTATATGTTCATAAATAATGTTTCCTTTCCAATGTTGTAAATACATTTTGGATTATAAATTCATCAATCTTACATTTTTTTATGAATCATGTAATGTCAACATCATGCTTAAAACATGTAACTAAAAGTGGACATTCAACTTAAATTAAAGTTGGAAAAAAGTGCTCAAATAGGTATTTGTCTCTGTAAACAATGAAATTCAAATACATTCAAATCATTTGATGTGCAAATGGATTTTAAATATTCACTTAACAACATTCAATATGTACAAAATTAATAGATGTTATTTTATAATAATTTTGATAAGGAATTTTGATTTAAAAAAATGAATATGTGAAAATTTATTACAACTTCACATGATAAATTTTGATTATTTTTTATTAACCTCATTTAACAATAATTGTACCCATGAACAACATAAACACATACAAACACAAATACATCCACAATACATATATATACATACACAAATACATCAATAAATATACATGCACATAGGCATACATATACATTTATAAATATATACATTTACATGTTCATACTATGTACTTATAAATTATTATTATTTTTTAAAAAACACGCATACATACATTAAGAAAACACACATATATACACATACAAACTTATATACAATTGTATAAATCACAAAACAATATATGGACAAAACATGTGTTTGTATTTTAAATCATTTGAATAAAAAATAAAGAAATATCATCATTCAAAGAAAATGTTGTTATCTAGTGTTGATAACAAGAATATTTTCAAACAAATTAAAAATTTAATCCTCTTAAAATGAACATCTTATGCAAAAAATGTGAATGTTTCACCAAACATGTTTTTATTATGTTGAATAATTTTAACATTGATATAAAACAAATGTGGTAAAAGATTATCTATTGGTGGTTGTTCCAAAAACATTATTCAGAGAATTAATATCTTAAAAAATTTGTGATGTTCAAAATTTATTTAAAATGTTAATGAATTCAAGATCATTTTATTGCAAAACTTGTTTTAATTCACAGCATTTTACATTTTCATTCCAAAAATTAGTTCCAAGAATATCAAATTTGTTAGTTTTCAATTTGAAAATCCACGAATATTAAATTGGCATAATTTGATCAAAGTTACTAATCATTACAACATCAATGCCGCCCATAAACTTTTTATGAATTTGTTTTATAACATGTATTTTATGATCAATGAATGACAAAATTTTATTGTTTACTAAAGATATTTCACCTATTACTATTGATTGCAATTGATCATGAGTGTCACATTTTTCATCATTTAATGCTTGAAGTTCATTATAATTATTTTTAATGGGATTGCAAGTCTTGAATGTATAGTTGTCCCATTAATATTAAATGTAGTTTTTCCTATGTACATTGATTTCATAATTTTTGGCTTTAAAGGATTAACATTTGTTATTTTTTAGATATAATATTGTAGCATATTTTTTAAACAAATTAATGTGAATGTTTTTCTCATGATGCACCTTTTGTTAAAAAAATGTAAAGGTTCTAATGGGTATATTAATTTTTCCGATACAGAATATCATTTACAATAATTATTTATTCATTGTTTAATTTTATCATTTGTGAAAATGTTCATATGGTATACATTCATCATATATATTATTTCGACAAACTACATTTTAACATTTCATTTTTTTATTATTAATTTTCATTTGTATATGATTTTCATATGTTAAATCATATTATTCAACAAAATCACAAAAATACAAGAATTTGAAAAAATAAAATCAATAGTACCAAGTTCAAGGGGGTTTGATTTTGAAATGAAAACACACCTCTCTTGGGTTTAGGTAATCTTCATCATAAGTATGTTAGGTCAACGTCAAATCTAAGGATGACTTTCGAGACGATTTTTTATTCACTTATGTAGGTTATGGCATCTGAAACATAATCATACACATTGTTATGAATTCAAAGAAAAAAAATGTTTGATCAAAATCAACTTGATAATGAATGTGTGAAAAAATGGTACAATGAGACATGTGTGCAATTTATAAATAAAAAAGAAGGAAGGAATGACACAAAATAACAATGTAAAACCATGGTAAAACAAAACCAATGGGAATAGGGTTTAAATAAAAATCTTTTAGGGTGAAAAATGTAAGGAGATGAAAATGATGTTTTTTTTTTTTCATCCATAGGCCATCAAGTTTGGAACATTTAATTGGGCACCGAGTTTAGATTCCTTCAAATGCCACCAAGTTGAAAGTCTTTATTTGCTTCCTATTTTTTAATTTTTAAAGGCACAAACTTTGATCATTTAATTCTTTTTTTTATGGACATGATATCCAATTTTAACCTTTGAGAACCTGATCATGTAATTTTCTTTGGGAGGAAAAGGAATGATTAGTCCTAATAGATGGTAAAGAAAGATAATAACGTTGGATCATGATAGTATTTTTGCAAGGATCAAAATGAATAGGGGTAGGTTTATCTTATATATAAAAGCAACAATGGTGTCTGTCTGTGTGAGCAGTGCCTGGAAGATTCTTCCAGTCATTGCCTGTTCCTTGTGGAGCTGGTCTGTAACGGAGGTTTTGGGGGGTGGGGGAAGGGAGAGGCCGGTGAAGTAGCGGGCGAAAAATCGGGTTGGGTCTGTCTGTAACAGACCTTTCCCTCCCCCACCCCCCACGCCGGGCCCGGTCGGCCTGAACGCCGGGCCTCGTCACAGATAGACGGGGTGCATTATGCACCGGGTTCACACTAGTAGTTTAAAATCTTGGAAAAGTTTCATAAAACTTGTGAACCATGGATTATAATTCAACAAATTGTTAAGTTTTAATTCCATAAATTTCCTTAATGTTAATGATTTGATTTCTTATAAACTTTCAAGTAATAATCATTAATAATTGAATTAGCCTTTGGATATTTTTAAATGCATAAAACTTTCTAAAGTGTATTATCTTTTTCATGTTACAGAGAGGTGAAAAATGATGTAAAATTAAATGTGATTTTATTGATATATCGAAAATATAAGCCCATAATTAGCATTAACATTTTTCCATGACAATATTGAATTAGTTTTTTAGAATAATCCTTAAGCACCAATTTTGTATTTATAAGATTTTTAGAATGTAATTTTAGGACATTCTTATTTAACTTTCACTATATTAGGTTTTTAAATAGAATTGAAATTAAATTTCAATATTAACATTTCCACCTAAATAGCTTCAAATAAACTACAATTTAGTAAACAACTTAGATGGGAAAAATAACAATTGCAAAAAGTTTAAAATGCAATGAATGGTGTGAATTAAGTATTTGATTCGATGTTTTATGGAAAGGGGGTTAATTGAACTTCATAATTAACAATATTGGCCATCGTATGGAATTTGAGGTTTAAAGTGAAAACAAATGTTGTCATGTTCACATTGACATTTTAAAAACCTTTTTAGCGCAACTCCATGAGCAAGACCAAAATTTAAAAAAATTACGAAGGCATGTAAATTACAAAATAATTGATAATCCCATGTTGAGTGATTAACTTGAGTGCGTACCACCTTTCTGAACGATTTTTTTTTGTGTGGTTGGTAGGAAACATTCACATTAATTAATGTTTTTTCAAGTTTTTCCCTTTTTACTAATGTAATTGGAGGATTCAAAGGCATAATAACATTATTTGCCATGATTGAATTTTCACATGCATCAACAAAACAAAAAAGGTAGGCAAAATAATTTGGTATTTACATTCAAAGAAGGTTGATGCCATTATTTAAAAAAATTGGGTAGTTGTAATGTGCAACGGTGATAATGGAATTACATGAAAACCATGACATATTAATTTTAATTAGTTTGTGAGGCATTAATTTCGATGCTGGATTTATAAAGTAAATGGGAATTCTTATAATTTCAATTTTAATTTACTATGTGTTACACAATTAACTAATACCTAATAAAAATTAACTAGGGGTATTAAATAAGTAAATGGTACACACAAATGTTACTAATGTTATTGAATTAATTTAGTCAAATGAAAATTCAAGGATCTTTACTTATTATGACTGGTAAATTACTTTAAAAATTAATTATTCGATAAAATTAAAATGAAAAACTAAGATGTTGAAGTCAAAGGAATAAAATTGGTAATGATTGTTACAAAAGAATGGGCTCGTACCGGGCCCTAGGTATCCATCACAATGTCGGAAGGCTGAAGGAATGCAAAGACGAGTGCCTTGTCATTCGCAACAGTTTTTTCAAACACGAACGTAGATGCAAACATCATGAAAGCAAAGATGTGCCATGTCATCAGAGAAGATCTATCACGACGACCTCAGTTGACAGTGAGACGGAGAGAGTCTACACAGGAAATCAACAAGATGGCATTCGAAAAACGTGAGAATGTCGACGAAAAACAAGTTGGCAAACAGAAGTTAAACAATGAAAAAAAAGTTTAAAAAAAAAAAAGGGATGAAAAATA
>Ga0209208_10001949_pt1 | contig 29526 bp, 20 predicted proteins | sample S1TSphfallax_3_FD_187694 | JGI IMG/M metagenome (GOLD analysis project Ga0209208, IMG submission 187694) | Host-associated microbial communities from peat moss isolated from Minnesota, USA - S1T2_Fd - Sphagnum fallax MG (SPAdes) (version 2) | ecosystem: Host-associated > Plants > Peat moss >...
CATCAAATGTTCATGTTATAAGTGTGTTAATAACATATATCACAGTTATTAACCATTAATGTTACTAAGGTTAAAGGTCATCAACATCTTCATCTTTAGGCTTCCATTTTGCCCCATGCCATGTTTTCTAGTGTTGTTTATTTATGGTTATTATATTTTTGCAATATAAATTACATTACATTATGCATAACAACATATAATTTTTAGTGCATCCCTATCATTTTCAAGCATTCAAGCAACCTTTCATCTCTTATGAATGAAGAAAAACATATCCTTCGAATTATGGTTTTCTTTTCCCCCCAAACAAAAACATTTCAAATTTCATACAATTGTTAAAGGTAAAAAAATGGTTGTAGTCGAATAGTGATGGTAATTTGGTAACTTGTGAATTACTACTAATAGGTAGGTTTTAAGCTACCTCCACTAATGTAGGGTGGTGTTGCCATAAATAGCGGAGAAGATTGGGTTGGATATAGGTAGATGTAGAAAATACGGCCCAAGAAGCATGAACTAGAAAAAATGGAGTATATAGTAGTTGCTATTTTATTTGGGTAATGGTGATTAAATCCAAATTTTAACTTAAACATATTGGACATGACTATGTACATGTGGACTATGTAGCACCTACATCAAGATTACAATCAAAATGACGTGATTAAATTTTGTCATTCAAATAGCAACGCGAATGATTTCATGTCATTGTGTAAAACATAAAACACATGGTGCCTACGTGATGGCTATAGTTAAAGTAACACAACTAAAATATATTAATCTAAATTGTGACATGGATATCAACCTATTAACATGTACAACATTAAAAATGTTCATTTTTAAAATCCATATTTGAATTAAATGTGATAAGGAAATTAGAATTTTTTTTGCTTAAATGTAATTTGGAGATTCAAAAGTTATGAAATTGTCTAATCAATTCATAATTATGTATTCATTGTATGTGAAATTGATTTCATAACTACATAACTACATTATTGTAATTAAAGACATAACAATGGAGTTTTTGGAGTAAATATTTTAAATCAATGTCATGTCTTTGCATTTGAATTTATGAAATTAAATAATCAAATTTACAATTACAAAATTAAATACTTATGAAGTTGATTAGATATTTTCACATGTAAATCCAATTTCATCTTAAATAAATTAATCTGAATGTTTTCCCAAATCTAAATATTAAAATTTTATGTAAATTTCTAACATTTGCAAATGAAAATGTTATAAAACTAGATTAGTTAATTAAAATAAATAAAAATAATAATCAGATCTAATCTAAATGAAATTATAATATTTGAATTATAAATATATAATTATTTATTTATTTATTTTGAAATTAAGGTTAAACATTGATATAAAGTATCAATGCAAAATAGAATCAAGGAGACATTTTGGGATGTGGTCATTGTTTAAGTTTTCATTGAAATAATGATTATTTAAGTTGATGTTGAGTTTTTTTGATGAAATTGTAAAACAATGTTTTTGGTATTTTGGAAACTTGTGAATTTTCTTGAAATTAATCTAATGAATATGAAATATCCAAAAACATTTTTAAAGTAACAAAATAATGTTCATTGGTTAAAGGACTTTAAAGTATAATTCAAATGATTTGAAAATGAAAATTTTATGAGAATTTTTTAATGTACACCTTTACATTATAGTATAATGCAACATATTTTTTGGGTCATAAATTTGTTTAAAAATTGAAACTTGATTAAAAGGTCATGATTGCAAATATATATTGTAAAATATTGTGTTTTCAAGTACTTGTTAAGGACTTAGTCATATGCTTTGGTGGCTCCTAATAGTATACATTGTGGTAAAAAAATACTAAAAAATTCAATGTAATTATGAAATAAAAGCAATGTCAATTGACTTCAATATGAAGTTAAATAATTTCATACTTGTATTTTAATGCCCACAATTTAAAATACATGTAATACATGTGTTTACATTTATTTGACTACATTATATGTCACAATGTGAAATGGTGACCAAATGATTAAAAACTTGCCTTATGGTGAAGGTGAAGGTTTAAATGTCACTTGTGACATCCTTAAACTTTAAACCTTAAACCCAAACCCTAAACCCTTTCATATGAATGAAAAAACAACAATTTGCCATGATTACCATGGCTTTAAATGGCGAACCATAATATTTATCCACTATTTTTCTTTCTGATCCAACAGTTTTTTTGGCTCGTTAGATTATGACTACACCATTTAGGTAAAACTAAAACATGAATTGGAACCTTAGAGATAAAAAAAATTGAAAATAAGTAATTTTTAGGTTTTAAAGGTGGGCATGTTAAAGTTTTTCAAAATGTTAACAAGTAAAATATAGTTTTTAGGTTGGTGATTGATATTCCAATTCCAATTTGTTGTTCATATCTTTTTTTAAAATAACTTTGGGGAATGTGTAATGTGTACATTGAACTAAACCATTTTTTGAATTGGACCCAATGGTTTATGAATTCGATCAAAATTACCAAAAAATTGAAATTGTTGGCTTAAAATTTTTAAAAATTGAATTAAAATTTGCACTTGAAGAATGAGCCAATTTAAATGTCAAAATTATGACTAGAGGACCTTTCAAAAAGGAAGAATTGGACAACATTAGAAATGACACCTTTTCTAAAAACCAATACAAGTTCAATATTTTGTTTTTATGAATGTCATAAAAATTTAAACAAAAGAATGGAACTTTGGATGGAATTGCAAATGAGTCATAATGAATAAAAAGATGAATAAAAAAATTAAGTTCATTTGTCATCATATGCATATATAAAGAACCATGGTTTTTTTGTTCCAATTTTGTGATGTATCCATGCAATGGCAACCATCCATATGAGGAAATAACCAAATTTGGTTACGTGTAAAAAAGAAGTAGACATTTTCTAGAATCCTACTATGTTTTGGTGATCTTAAAGAATGTAGTGTCTAATATGGCAACTAAACCATGTTTTTCTCCTTAGAATGTGATGAATTAAAAAATAATCTAAAAGGAATCTTGTGGATGAATTAAAAAAAAAATTGTGTAGATTTACAAAAAAATTCATAAAAAAATTTGGTTGATAAGAACTTATGCGGTGAAAAGAAAGGTTAATTGAGTTCAATTGCTTGTTGGAAATTTGAAAAGTAGACTAATGAAATCATACCAACAAGTCCAAATTTTCATTTTTAATGTCAATTTGAACTTCCACTTTGATAATAATTACCATTTCCAATGCTTTTCTATGTTGTTTTATAATTGCGCATGGTAATATTTGACAATAGGTTCAACAAAAAAATCATTATTGACAAATGGATGCATAAATTAATTTAAGATTAACTTTATACATTCACACTTCCAAGGACTTGATCATTCCTAATTTACAAAAGTCACTTATCATTTTTCAAATGGCTATTTCAATTATAAGCATACAAAATGTGAAAACCTACAATTTGAATAAATTTGCATCATTTTAAAAAGAAGGTTAGTTTATGAAACAATAATAATAAAATGAACCATTAAAAAAACATTGTAAGAAAACCATTGTAAAAGAATTTACATACAATACAACAATGTATAATGCTTATACATGTAAAGTCATTATTCATGGTTATACATATACACAAAGCACATTAAAATAAAATTCATCAAATTTACATTGTTTTATTGAATGTCATGGCTAAAATTTCAAACCCCAAGCCATTCACATTGTTAGTTTGCAATGTAAGTAAAAGTAGGTTGTTCTTGAAAAATGGTTCTCAATTACGACTATTCCAATAGGTGTCATTTTTCCATGGTGGTGTAAAATACAAGCTTGTTATACCTCATGATGACCTTGGCAATTATGTTGTGATGATGTTAGGTCCAAAGCTATTTTGCATACATTGAGAATATTTTAGAAATTCTACCAACCATCCAAGCATATCACACCAAACTTGATACCTTAGTGGGTGGGGTTCATAGTTCATACCAACCCAAAGAGTGGTTGGGATTACATATTGAAGAGTGAGGGCAAACTAACATTCTTGATGTTATGGGAAGTTAACATTCAATTGCTAACACGAGGTTCAAATGGAGTTTTAAGTTTATATGTTAAGTGTTTATTTGTAACGTTACAAAGAGTATTACTTGATGTTTAATGCATGAGAACCTTTTTGAATAAAGGTTTTCACCATCCCTTTGACCAACAAAATGTTACAACATTGTCCCCCAACCAAATTATATACAAATTAGTTTCTTTGAATAATATGGATATTCTACAAAATCTAAGAGGGTAATATAGGGTAATGTACAATTAAAAAAAAATCTATAATCAAATTCATCACGAGGATCTTGAATTTTTTCTAATCCTCCATCCCCCATAAAAGAATTGCATCGAATATGATGGCATAATTGGCATTAGGAAGCAATTCCAGTGAAACATCATTATCAACAAACCTAAACATGCCTATTGCCAATGTTTTCATCCATCTAGCCATCTCCACACGTGCTATAAGTGAAATTTTATAAATGAGTTAATAGAATTTCACCTTATGAAAGAAAGGTAAACTCTAAAAAATTTGAATTTGGGATTGGGAAAAAAATGTTTAATAATGAGTTGTGCATAACAACCTTTATCGAAATCTCTTCTTGTACTTCTTACAAGATTCATACTTCCTTTTGGAGGTGCAAGGCACGTTATGCACCATCTATTGTCATGTTAACTTGCAAGACCGTTCATTCCAAAGTGCATCACCAATTCAAATGGAATTTGCCTTGTCTACCTCAACTTCAACTAAGCCACAAACTAAAAAGCATTTTAGTATTGGCAGATGATGATGATGTATATTCACAAGGTGTGTAAATGCAAGATGGTACCTTCTTTAGAAGGAAACAAAAGGTTGGTTGCTTAAGACAATGTTTGAAATGCACACATTTGTTGCCTCCAGTATGGTTGGTGTTAAGGACTTGTAATTCAATGATCTTGACACAACTTATTAGCACATAAAATGACTATATATCATTTTTATGAATTCATTATTTTGTAAATTATTAAACATTAGATTATTGTGTAAGCTAGAATACCATGTTTTGTTTTCAATGTTTCACTTATAATGGAGATTACAAAGACTTCATAAAAGTGTGGTTACTAAATAAAACACTATATACATATTAAGTAATAACCAAACTAAACAAATTTATGAGAAAAAAAGGCAAAGTTCACATTACAATATACAAAAGACTTTGAAAACCATTTCACTTGTAAATTGATACAATGTCACTAAAATAAATACACCTTCATGGCCATTTTGTCATTCATGGGTCAATGACAACAAGGGCAACTAGTAAATACTAGTGTGGGGGTGTGGGTATTTAATTTTTGTGGATAATTTTGGTAATCAACCCTAAGATCCGCCCTGATACCCAAGGGGCAGTTCTAATAACCTCAGCCTCACAAAGGCAAAAGCCCATTTAAAATATACGAAAAAACTTTGAAAACCATTGCACTTATAATACAAAATGCCACAAATATAAAAACACTATCATGTCTATTTTAGCCATTCATGGGGTCAATGACAAATTGGCAAAACAAATGCAAGGAAAGTACGTTGTGTGAGATTACTCTAGTACATAGGCTGGTTAGGCAATAACTAATTATTTTTGGATTTGCCAAAAATTCTGAAAAATATTAACCTGACATGCCGAAAATCTGAAAGAAACTCTCAAGCACACTAGCTTCATTATTTAGTATAATGTGTAGTTGTAAAATATTATTATGTTTACTGCCAAAAGTAAATGAAAATAATAATAATAATAATAATATTATTATTATTATTATTAATAAAAGCGCCTTGCTGCTGAACCAGCACAGGTATTATGGGCAACCTCCTCCAACAAGAAATTTTCAATTACACTAAATTATATTGACATTTAGAAAATCAAAGAAATAAAGATGTTAAAAATTTCAACATTATTGAGTGGCTTTTGACCCTTTTGAAATGCTTCTTTCTCCTTTTGACAGGGACCCCCATTTCCATTGCTGAAACAAACCTACAAATGGTCACAAAAGTTGCGGTGTTGACTACTTCGTCAAGCTTTAGCCCTATGAAATACTTGTAGACAAATACATCTATTCAAAGGATGAAAGAAAAAAGGATTATACATCCATTGTTGATTGTGCATGGAGCCACATGATGAAAGACATAGAAGAAGGAATTCCAAACCATTACATTTTCTCACAAGATTGTCAAAAGTGCATCAATGCTCCCATTCATTGTAAACAACCTTTCACAAGCCCATCCTAGCACCTAACAAGCAAAGAGAAAACCCCAGAAACAATGTGAGGGGGGAGAAAGTGCATTCAACCTAGGATGAAGACAATTGCTAATTGTTTAGATGAAGCCTTATGAAGTTGCTCAACAATAAGTGAGAAAATTTCATATGCACACTCACACACCTCCAATTGTGTTCCACTATTAGACGTGAAAACCTCCAAATCATAGAGAAAATGACTTCTTTTCGACAAACTTTCAATATTCAAAACCTCCAATTTTTTTTCCTTCCTTACACCTCAAAATTGAAACCACAAAGCTCCAATTTTTGGCATATATCCAAATGGAAACAAATTTCAAGTAGCTCTCATTTTCCCAAAACATAGGAAATAAGAGGAAACATAAGGAATGCCAAGTTTAGTTAGGAGGAGATTTGAGTTTTGCTCTTGTGTTATTTCCCTTTGATGTGGTCCTATTATGTATTTTCACTATCATCCTTAGTTTCAATGAAACCCAAGGTTTGTTTCATCAATGGTTTTGCTATTACGTTTTATAGACTTTATGGATAGCTTTTAGGTGCACAATTCAAAGTTAAATATTCAATGTAGTTGAGGTTTCAAAAAATTGAAATCCAATTGTATGGTAAAATCTTTTTTCCATGATATTATGTTAATATAATCAGTATTAATTAGTTGGGGTATAGTCTTTTTTTTTCCTTTGGTCATGATGGACCTCTTTGATTGGTTCACCACCCAAAAGAAATAATGCACTTTGGTTTGCTAGACACCTAAAATAGAACCTTTCCACATGGCCTCATGATGTAAGTGTGGTGGGCAACTTTTAGGCACTCTCAAAATAGCCATTATGTAATTTCTCTTTTGGGCTACCTATAATAGTTTACAAGAGGAAGATTTTCAGCAAAACATTTGGGATAAAGTGTGCTATTGAGAACTTGAGGAACAAATTGGGAGCATAATAAATAAACATTGGGCACTTTGGTGAGAGCACAAAAGAACCATATAGAAATACATTTGGGAACACCAAATTTCCCAAAAATCCCATTCCTTGGCCTAGGCTAAAGGAGTCATAAATTGCGGCCCATGGGGACATGGTATGATAAAATCTCCCTTGAGTCAAAAAGGGAGAAACGGTTTTTTTGACTAAAAAAACTCACCACATGAAATGTGGAAGAGGTTGTTTTTAATTTTAATGGCCATTTTTAAAAAGGAGGTAGTTTGGGTATCCGTTTCTAGTCCAATTCTAGGTACCCATCGCACCTTCCTCTGAGAGGAAGTTAAAATAACAATGTTGCAAAGAAGTCACAATGCAGCAAAGACATACATGAGCCCACCCACCTTCAGAAAGGATTGAAAAAGAAATTTAAAAAAAAAAATTGTGGCACAAAATAATTTGCAAAAGGTGTACCCAAAAAAAAGACAAAATTTTATTGATATTTGTTAAAATTGTTGAAAATTTGAAAACCATTGGGTTTATTATTACAAATGCACAATACAAAATGTATTTTGCATACTTATTCCCCAATTGCTGAAATTCTGAAAAATAAAAATAAAATTTACCAAACCTTTGCTTTCTAAGATAAATAAATAAATATTCAGAAGAGAAGTGCTGAACATGGGTAGTAGGTAGAGTATGCTCTTCTTCAATGTTACTTTCATTCGGAGAATTTTGGAAGCAAAGAGTGAATTTCACACAAAGAATCCAACACCGAATGCTCCGTTTGATTACCCCACCATAAATTTCATTTCTCACTCACAAACCTTGAATAACTTACTTTTCACTTTGCATGCAACTTACGGATCACATCACATACACAAATTGAAAATAATCGCTCTCATACACCCTCTTTGAATTTTCATCAAATGGAAGCCTGTGATAACATCAAAATACTATTTATTTAAGATATCTCAAATAATTCAATCCACAAATTCTAACAATTTCATTTGTCACCCCACAAATTTTTTAAAAAAAATTACTTCACTCCAAACCTCTTGAAGCCTATTACAAAATTGAGAAATATGAGTTCATTAAAGAGAGTTCCTGAAAACAATCCAAGCCTCCTCTTTTCATTAGGTTGCTGGGTTCACCCAGCAGCCAAATGGAAAAGCCACTGACATGAGATAAGGCCTTGTTTCTTGTTGCATAGACAATCACTTTCCAGTGGAGAGCTGCAATGGGAGGTGAACATATGTAAATAATCGTGTCAAGAGCTCTAAGAACACATGTTGTCATGAAAAGAAGGACGTCTGTCATTTTATGTGAGTCACAACGGTTTGACTCAAAGCCTTCACAACTCTTGCAATTGATCAATGGCATGGCCGTATTTTCACACTTCAATATTGCCTGAAGATTATTTGCTCGAAGGTTTTTTTTTTTTTTTTTTGGGGGGGCGCACCAATGGGATTAGTGGATTTGGTAGTTTTGAATTTGTTTTCTTAGATATCTTGAATGAACTAACAATTAAATGTGTAATAATTGTAAAGTTGGTGTACATTACTTGTGCAATTCGTTTAATATTGTAATACACGAACGATTTTGGCATAAATTAAATTAATTTCATTTTAATCAAAATTTTAAAAAATGATTTATTACTTGTTTCGAAATATTTATAATTATTATAATATTTAAGAATCTACAAGTTTTCGACTGTTGGGTTTTAAAAATTACAAGACCTTAAAGTTTAAAAACTTAAGATCGAGAGACAATCTAGACACATTAGACTATTTCATAAACATAAAAAGAATATATTTTTATTATTTTATATGATCATTACTTGTCGAAAATTTCAGAATTAAAAAAAACCAAGTGCCGAAGTTAAGATTCAAAATTTTAATTAATTCTCCAAATCACGAGCTCTCCTTTTACTTTAGGACTGTGTTTTTTTTTGGGGACCGAACCAAATTGATTTTCCCTCCAAAACAGGTGCCATGCTAAGTTTAGCCTCTCAATTTGCCACTGTTTTGGTCTTGGAGGCCCTGTGTAAAGGCCTTGGGACCAATTTAATTAAAGCTTTTGACCAATAAGATTGTTTGAATTCATTGGTCCACGGACCTTGGACCCTCGTTTAAAGTCGTCCTTAAAAAACAAGTCACAGAAGAAGAAGAAGAAAATTAGGTCTACTTTTTTACTTTCAATTTGGGCCGGGCCTTGCCTTGCCTTGCCTGCGCGCCAAAATACAAGCAAAAACAAATTTGGAGAGCGCACTCTGCTTCTCATCATCATCATCAACAGCAGCAGCTCTTCATCTTCTATCACCCACCAAATCCCATAAAGCTTTCTAGGGTTTGTTGCAGCACTGCTGTTTGTTTGTTTGTTCTTCTCCTTCTGCTTTGTGGACACCACAGACCGCTCTCGCTCTACGGGCAATCAATCTCCAAACGCTCAAGATCCGCGTCGTCTCCAGATCCTCCCACCACTTCCACTGCCTCCGTCTGTCCTTCCGTCCGTGCTTGCTTTATATGCCTTTTGTGATTGCTTCTCTTCTGGCTCGATTGCTTTACCGTTTCTCTTTCCGCGTGCATCATATCTAGTTAGATTTGCTCAGTCGGTTTACGGCGTCTCTTAGAAATTCCTGTTTTCTTTTTCCGGTTTGGTTTTTTTTATTGTTTATTTGTTTGTTTGTTTTTGGGTTAGTTTGTTGTCTTCTCTCGTGTCAGTTGTTGTGTACCTTTAGAAGCAGCGATCCGGTTTGTTTGTTGGGTCAGTTGAATGGTATGGCTTTCTAGCAGTCGACAATCTAGAGTGGGGTTGGAGATAGTCATAGATTTGTCTTTTTTCTTTTTGTTTCTGTGACGGCTTCTGTATTCCATGAGTAGAAGGAGGAACAAATTGCGAATCGGCGAGACATTGCTGGTTCAGATCTTGTTGTTTTTATGCTTGTGTCACGGCGAGCGAGCTCTAGGAGGAAGAGAAGGAAGAGGAGGAGGAGGAGGAGGAGAGAGTTCAGTAATTTGGAGCGTTAAACGACTGAGATCATCAGTCTTGTACGTTTTCAAAGCACTTTTGACGCATAATGGTGGGAGAGGGAGCGGCATCGTCGTCGTCGGCCGTTCCCGGAGTTCAAGCTGCTTCTGCTACTCTGCCTCTGCAATTTTATCAAGGGATGCTACAGTATCCAGTAACAATCGCTAGCGTTCTGCCTCCACAATTTGCGGTCCCGGCAACTGTCGCTCCTTCTTCTTCACCATTCTCTGAAGCTGCTCACATTTTCGGAGCTTCTTGTGTTCAGCCACCTAGGGTTACAGGAGCAGCAGGCGGTCCGATTTCTGGAGCTCGTGGACATTCTCTTTCTAAAGGAGCTCCTCTAGGTCTGGGATGCAACTATGCAGGAGGAGCTACTACTACTACACCCTCGTCTGGCGTCGTATTCAGACCTCCGCCGGCGTCTAACTTGGCGTCAGGGCTAGGCTCCCCACTTCCACCACCTCCAGGTTAGCAATGTTTCTGCCAGACCCATTTCAACGAAACTGATTGCGCATAAGCTGGCCTGGACATTATGCTTCTAAAGGAGCTCCAACAAACCGCGGAGATCACATGCAGTCGTGTCTGCTCAAAGTCCTCAGTCTTCAGTCTTAAGATCTGTAGGAATGATGTGGTTCAAGAGATAAACAGGGATCCAGCCGCTTATCTTTTTAGTGAGAAATCAGGAATCCAGTGGAACCGTGTTCTTTTGTTGTTGTTGTTGTTGTTGACGCTTCAAAAAGCTGCAGTGGCAGCATAGTTCACTGCTCTGATGCTCCTGCCCTAGAGAGGAATGTTGTCAGAGGATGTTTAGCATTTTGTTACAGTGACCAGCATGGTATATAGTGCTTGTATGCTTTCTGCTGTAATTTGGTCTTGGAAGACAAGTAAGTATATGGAGAAGGCCATAAAGGATTAATCATCTTATACAATTATGAATTACATAAGTGCTTGTTTCAGGTGTGGCTGTTGTTGGGCCCAATATCGATGCCCCTGCCAGTGCTCTGGCTGTAAGGTCAACTCTGTCAGCCTGGCAGCATGCTCAGAGGCGTGTGTATCCTGATGCTCTCTTGCAGGTGAGCTGCATTTCATTTTTAAAATTATGCAACTTGGTCCCTCTACAGCCTTTGCAATAGACAGTCTCTGTAGTGGTTCGATGACTTTTCTGCTTTACTCAGGACCTGATCTCTAGGAACTATTTCAGTTGTCATAAGGCACTGAACGGCCAGCTTGATGTGGTCAGATTGCTGGGACTTGGGGAGAGGGTGCTGTTGAGGTGACTAACAGTTTGATTTTCTTGAATCAGCATTTCTTCCAACATCAAGGAGATGCAATCAAAGTGCATGCAATAGAGGACTCACTTGTTGGGGATATCAAGGCACTAGGAGAGCAAGGCTATTTGATGTCAGGACATCCAGGACTTGGCTGCAGTGTGTCAGACTCAGCTGTCTTGGACATAGCTGCACCTGTTGAGCAGCAGACTTCAGAGAGAGAAAATGTGGAGGTTGTGAATCAGCAATTTGACTTGGAAGAGAGAATTGTAGCTAGTGAGCATGATGTGCCTAGTGGGCACACAGGATGGGAAGATGATGATGGAGAGAACTGTGGAGATCTTACAGGGCTTCTGCAAGCTCTATCTGAGGAGCCAGGGAGCCCAATATGCCTTGATACCCTTGATGTTGATATGTGTGATCAGCCTCCAGAGCTGTCCATGGGGCAACCCTCAGAGCAGCTTTGTGAGCAGCCACTTGAGCAGCCCTGTGAAGCCAGTGTCCTCCATACCAAGGTAATCAAATGCGAGGCAGACATGCAGGTGCCAGATCTTGATTGTAGAGCCAGTAGGGAAGCCTCAATCCAGAATATTGGGGATTTATCAAGTTTTGTGATAGTATTGGACTCTGATGGTGAGGGTGATGAGAGTGTAAAGGTGTCTGACAGGAAGGCAAGTCCAGGCCCTCACAATTACATTCATGAGGGGGTACTGGGATTGGAATGGACTAAGGTGGAGACTGGTATGAGTAAAGGCAAGGGGGAAGCTAATGTAAAAGAAGAGGAAGGAGTAAGAGAGGACAAAATTGAGGAAGGGGAGTTTGTCCTGTCCTCAATAACAGCATCTGGGGGCTTCCAACATCCAGATCCCATGCCCTTTGCACAAATACCACAAAACATTCAAGAAACAGGATTACATTCGAGGTCAACTCAAGCTGTGAGGAGTGAAATGAGACCTACATTGGGGGTGAATAAAGATAGCCACCATAGGAAGCAGAGGAGCCACTTGTCAGTACTGCGAAAGCAGTTTAAGGAGTCTCTCCAAGGGTTCAGGATTTCAGCAGGATCATTGAAGGCCAGTAAGTAGATATGTGCAGGATGAATTGTGAATACACTCCAATTGAATGTGCAGACCTTGGTAATAATCAGGGGATAGTTAAATGAAGCTCTAAAGGTGCTGAAACACATTAGAAGTTACCTGATTTCTAGCCTGTGAGGAAGGCCTCTCCATCACTGCACATGAATGCTGATAGTGGCAATGGTGCAATTGTTCCTAGAAAGCACATGCCAGTGTTGGATAGGTGTTTCCACACCCTGAGGGACTCACAACACTCCACTGCAGTTTGCTGCCTCATATTAGTGACTTGCATGAATCCTGGACTATACTCAACCTATACTAATGTAGCCAAATTTATATTCTGTTACATGAGAAAGGTGCCTTTTTGATTCCATGAGGAATCCTGATTCAATTCGCAGAAGGATATACAGAAAACTGATTGAACTTTTCTTCTGCAGTGGGAATTGGAGTGACTTCTGCACAAGAGAGATGTTCTCTGCAGATGGTTCCACAGTCAGGTATGGGTAAGTTGCTTTTTGTAAACTGTAGGTGAAGTAAGCTTGTCTGTAATCTATGTGTGCTGGAACAAGTTAAACCACCAGTTGCTGAGCCTGTTGAAGTATGATGGGCCAAGGTCGTCAGGGTTATGGATTTTTCGTTTTATGCTTTGGTGAAGGAAGCTAGGCTGAAAGTAGTTGTAGTTTCATTGGGAAACATTTTAAACTGCTACTTCCCACCCAGTGGGGTCAGTTGTTCCTTATTGTGTCTAGATTAGTCGTACCAGCAGAAGGTGGTCCCACTTTCAGTATAATTTAAGCAGAACCCATAAATCAGCCTTTGGGACCAAGGAAGACAAGTCTTGTGACATGCTTATTTCACTGTTCTAACAACTAAAAGTCAGAAACACAGTTATTATTTTTATGCATAGTATCTTCTTGCTGGTTTCTGTCAGATTTGCATGCCTTAAGCTTGACGATAGGATTTTTTCAGGTGCAAGTGGGTTGCCAATTGCTAGTAGACCGAGTTGCATAGGAACAAAGGGACCAACAGATGGTGGATTGCCAGTTGACAGGAATCTCAGTGTGAAAGGAATACAGATACCAACGTACATGGAGCATTCTGTGCAGGTAGTACCTATCAAGACTGAGTACAATGGTAAGCCTTGTCTTCCTGGTGTCATGGTTTTTCAATTTGGTGGAGCTAAAGTCATGACTGAAAATGTGAGTTTCAAGAGTTACTTCCACATAATTGTGTGTTTTGACTTTGTGACTTTGCAACTGCTTGTGGCAAACAGATCATAAAACATCTACACATCTGTTCATGACTGCAGAATAAGAGGGCTGCAGTATTCTTCTATTTTTAATAGCTTTGTGGTCTTGTGTGACCTTTGAAATATTTAAGAATGTTTGCCTTTGCGTTTTGCTACTGTAGATAAGGAATAACTTCTGAGTTTTGTTAGGATTGTTGAACAAGTGTGGAAGATTTTGGATTTCGTCTCTTTGGGTGCCAGTGTGCTAGGTAGGATTTTGGGAAGTGGTCCAGGTTGATGATACGAAGGTCTTTTCAAGTAGGACATTGTGCTGAAGATTGGTCTCAATCTTGCTATGTGGTATGGTTTCTGCAGACAGTACATTGAGTACAGACAGAGACATCGTGTTGAGCACTTTGAGATCGTACAGTCGACACCTTCGGCAATGCAAGTTAGATGAATTGCATTTTCAAATGGCATCAATGGCACAAAATCACCCAGAGAATCCCTTGGTACCCTTGCCAATTGTAGGGCGTAACCGGGCTGATATAGAAGCATACAATAGGGTGAAAGACGAATTGAAGCTTCCAAAATTGATACTTGGTGAAGTTCCTGGTATTGAGATTGGTGATATATACACATACCGGCATGAGATGGCTGTTGTTGGATTACACCACTTACCGAATGTTGGAATTGCATATGGTCCTCATCCTGTTGATGGGATTCCTACAGCTACAGCTGTTGTAATTTGTCCAAAGGGCTTCTATTCAGATAATATTGATGAGGGTTACAGGGTTTTATATTGTGGACAAGGTGGCCGACCAGACCGGTCACAGTCCTCACAAGTCACCGTGGACCAGAAATATGAGAAAGGAAACAGGGCCTTATGCATGAACTATGATCGGGGGTTACCAGTACGGTTAATCAGAGCTCACAGTTCTGGAGGTGGTTCCAGTGCCAAAGGCAAAACAATAGGTTATACTTATGATGGTTTGTACAGGATCATTCACAGGGAACATTCACCAGGCAGTAGTGGCACTCTAGTGTACAAATTTGGCTTAGAAAGGATTGGGAATCAGCCTCCAATCCCACCATGCTTGATTGGATGTACAGAGCATGCATGGAACTTTCGCAAGATTGATCTGGCTCCCATTCCACTGCAGGTTAGTGCACCTATTGAGGAAGTCAATGTCCGACAAATTGAATTGTGATGACTCATTTAAGTAGGTAGTTCGAGTTAGAGTCCATGGAGTTGAATCTGTGTTTGCCCATAGAGGCCTACCTCTGTTTTGAGAAAAGGCAAGGCGACATGCGGTGGTGGAACTGAACTTCATCATGCCCTCCCCTCTGCAAATGTATTTTCCTCCATCTCTTACATCCCCATTTTGCTTTACTGCAGCCTCAGGAAGAAGGCACAGTGACCTTGACATTGCTCACTCAGACCTGTCTAATTTCTGCCTCTGCCTCTTTCCAGTTCACTCTTCAGAAGCAAACCGTTGGTGACAATTTAACAACCTTCAAGGTGTGTTTTTGCTAGGCTCTCACCTGTGAATGTATGCTACGAGTGGTCATTTGTTTTCTTTGATCTTTGAGATTTTAGTTGATGTAGGTTTTCTTAGTTACCAACTTCAATCTTGCATTCTCATCATCTCTTGGGACACTTTTGTTCTTGTAAGGGTAGGGGAACTATTTGATTTTTCATTGTGATAAATGGTTACTTTAAGTTGATGTTAAAAAATTTGGATGAGCTTTTACAATAATTTTGTTAATGTATTATGGAAACATTTGACAAAATTTAAAATGAGTTTGATAAGTGTGGATTAACCAAAAGCAGTTTCAAGACAATGTTATTAAAAGGATTCTTTTTAAATATTTGAAAATATTTTTATGGGTTAATAAAAATTTAAAACTAAAAGTTGATTTGTCAATTGTGATTTTAAGCATATTATGCTTTTCAAGTCACAATTTTTAGAGTAGTTGCCTTCTTATATCCAAATTGCACCCAATTGTTATTAAGTGCTCACAAATTGTCAAAAAATGATGAATAAACACAAACACAAAAATTGCCATGGCAAATTTGATCAAATAATTTCAATATTTATCAAAACATTTTTGGTCACAAGATGAAATCATAATCAATAAACACTATAAACGAAATAATTGTCATTGACAAAACTATAAATTATTCACGATGGGTAGATCCAAATTATATCATGACATGATTTTTGATGTGCTCTCCTTTATTTGAATATCCACCCAATCCTTTGATTTTTATTATTTTTGTAGGAACTATGATGTCATTTTTTGCGACAAGTATTGGAATATTATAGAACGATTTAAAGAGGTTCCTAGCTTATTCAACTTGTAGTCAATTAGGTAATATGATCTTTGCTTGCGACATTTTCAACTCTTTTGTTAGGGTATTTCATTTAATGAATCACACTTTTTCTTAATCATTTCTTTTTTGAGTGTAGGTTTAGTGATTTATGCCATGTCAAATCAACAAGACGTGTAAGATGAGAGGACTTGCTTCTTTTTTACCTTTTATTTATGTTATGATGTTTATAAGCAACTTATTTTTAATATGTTTCCTTTTTTGTATTGGATTTTATTCTAAAGATGTTTTTTTAATTTAAAATTACATTAAATATGTAATTAATGGTAATTTTGTTTTCTGGTTGGGAAATGTTTCTATCTTCTTTACCTTTTATCTTTCTTTTCGTTATTTTTTTAAAACCTTTTTAGCACCAACAAACCCATTCAAGTAAAACATCTTACAATGTCATGATGCGCTCATTCTCATGGCAATTCCTTAAATATTTTTAACTTTTGGAAGTACTTTTGCAGGATACTTGGCCAAAATGTGACTTGTTAGCCTGTAAGTCATTCTTGTGGCAAAGTGGTTGTTGTTCACCTAACACAAAAATATATATTTCTTTTTGCATTAGGTGAACAACAATTGAAAATTGGATGTGAGCAAAATTCCCACCAATGGCTGAGATATTCAATCAACTCTCTTTCCTTTGTAGGAGGTCTGGCAACCCTTGAGTTAAAAGCAAGCAAAAAAGGGACGAGGAAAGAAGCCTTGGTGAACCATCAAAAGTAAATAAGTGCAAGTTTTGTTGTTCGATAGTATCCAATATTGACCACATTAAGGGACAAACCCTAGAACGAAAAGTAGGACAAATTGTAAATAAACAAATTGGTAAATTAAAGGTTGAAACTTAATTGAATGAAAGTCAAAATGATCTTATGAAAAACCTTTATGATCATAATGTTTTGTTGTGATATTGTAAGATTCAAAGGGAAAATGAAATTATATTAATATTTTGGCCTTATGTCAATTTCATTGTCGCTAGTATTGTGAAGCCCAAGTTATTTAAAATTTGAAAAAATCATTAAATTTTATATTAAATTCTAGCAGGCAATTAATAATATAGACAAATGATTAATTCTTAGTTCTTTTACATCCGTATTTTTTTGTAGTTGAATTTGACTAAATCATTTTATCAATGATCAACATTTTAGGTATATCACAAAATTGAAAAACAGGACATTAAAGTGAATATTGGAAACATAGGACCTCATTTGATACTTCAAAAAATAACACAAAGTGGATGACTTCCAAGTATAATGATGATGCAAAGATGCATGGGGCACTTGACAAAATATATATAAATCTATAATGTTTGCAAAGAAACATGACATGTTCTACATTCATTGAAAGAGAAGATGCAAGTGCAAAGGGTGGGAGAGAACGCAATGGTCACAAACATTGTGTAAATGGAAACCACCAAATGTAGCTCACATGATGCAACAAGTTGTATGGAACAAGAAAGGGTTCAAACCATAGAAGATGCAAGACATGCTTTCAAGCTTGCCAACTTTGAATAAAGTACATAAGTAGTTTAAGAAAGGACACACTTTAGTAATGTTGGTGATGCCAATGCATGCCAAATGCTTTTGACACAATGAAATAAAAGCAAGCAACTACTTGGATATGGCTTATGATTTTGAATTTTGGTACAATTTCACATGTAAATCAAAATGATGTAATACAAGTCATTGTTTATAAAATACTATGTTTGGGAATTTAAACAAGATGATTTTCAAAGGCAAAATAATTTAGTCTAATAAACAAGTTTCAAAGCTTGTCTATTAAGCTTAAACTTGATAAACAATTAAATTCATTACAATTAGTGAATATAAACCATCTTTAATAATAGTTTGGAAGTAACTTGCATTTATGATATAAGAACCAATTTTTCTTCTATTTCATGTGAACAAAGGAATCCCATTTGGGTAGGTTTTTTTAGTGTAAGCTTGTGTAAAGATCTTTTTCAATTTCTAAACCTTGTGATTACAATTTTGACACATCTTTTCAATTCAAGAACCTTGGGGCCTCAATAGAAAATTGAGTGTGATTCCATATACCCTACACATTCCTCACAATTAGACATTGAAGTTATATGCCAAGTCGACCAAAGAAAGGATAGAATCTTTAGTTTTGACCAAAATTGAAGATGTGGGGATAAATTTATTGTGAAAAATTGCATGACTACAAAATAACAGGTCAAACTCCTCTTACCACCAAAATTGGTGGTGTCTTGAATTTTATCTTGTGTCCTCAGTTTTCTCGAAATAACTTTGATTTTTATCATTCAACTAATAAAAGTTTTCAAATTTTGTGCAATAGATCTTATTTGATATTCAATTTCAATATTTCATATTATTTTTCATTAAAAATTAGTCATTTCAAAGATATCCAACAATTGATGACTGAAGGTAAAATTAAGGTCCGGATTGAAAACCACTTCAAGGATAATTCTATCATATAAATATGAAATTTTACAACAAATTAAAATTGAGAATTATACATGTACATAGTTCTACAATTAATTAAAACTAATCATTTAGTTTTAAAGCACAATATACTTCTCAATTCTTTAAAGTTTCAACTTGCACACCTAAAAAACTTGACCTTGGGTGAATCAACACCTACATCAATACCACAGTAAAAATCTTGAATTTTTTAGGTTGCGTCTAATGATGATAAATATACCATCCTAAAATTAAAAATCAATGTCTGTCAATCCAAATTTGAACATTTGTTGCACTAAATCCGGCCACTAAAAGGCCTCACTCAACAAGAACAAGGTGAAGATCAAAAGGTGCTGATTTAAGTTCAAGTTGCAACAACCTAAACCTCCCCTCAAGCATATCACTACAAACCAAGGAACCTTCTAACCAACATTGGTTTGAAGTTTGAACCAACATTGGCCTGATTATTGAGTTTTGACCCAATTATCAATCTTGTTATCAAACTGGTTATTAATAACCTATGAGTTGATTAGTGACTTTTCGGTAGCCAATTTAAATTGATAACCATTTCATATTGACTTTTCCAAAATCTAATAACTTGCCTGGATGATCTTATTATCATCCAGCTAGGTTGTCAATCTTTAAACACTAACCCAATTATTTTTTAAACAGAAAAAAAATTCTTTTCATTGTTATTTTTAATAAAACCTTACAACCAACTAATAATTGATAGGACAACAAGTGGTTATCACTTGTTATTGTTTGGTTAACAATGGTTATTAGTTATTACCCAATTTTTTGGACAATTTACTTGGCAACCAATTTTATTTTGATGCTCAATATTGATAACCTGTGTGGTCTGCTTTTAAAAAAAATTAAATTATTAAAAAAAATTAAAAAAAAAAAAAAAACCCACCTGACGGTTATTAGAAAAAAAATTTAAGTAACCGACCAACACCGGTTTCAATAGGAAGTTCTCAAAAATACATCTTAGAGTTCACAGTAAGACCAAAACCTGGTGAGCATTCTTCAAAATGTTGGGGGAACAGATGAAAACTACATCCTTCCCTAGACTCTCTCCCTTACAGGGAGAACCAATAAAGTGACACACAAAAAACTGAGGATCCAGAGGCCGAGATGCAAATGGGCAGAAAAATGGCCACCAAGAATTGCAACCCCTCACAAGTCTTCTCACTTTTTCATGACTACCCTATTATGATAAATCTCTTCAACAACTTTGAAGCTCTACTGGGGAGGTGGGGGGAGGGGAAAAGAGGGGCTGGTTGTTTTATCACACATTTTGATCATGAGATTCAAGCTGCAGGTAAACTTAATTCTTTTTTGTTTTTTGTTCGAGTGTGTTTGATCAAAAAGCTTTGAATCCCGGTTTAGTTATATAATAATTGCTAGCTCCAGCCAGGATCATGATAGAAATTATCTCTTGTGTTGTGGAGATTGAATGTGAGTTCACAAATTCAAATTTGATGGTGGGCTAAGAAAGTGAGATCAAGCTGCTGCTGCAGCTCTCTCATCTTCAATGATGCAATTTAAGTTGCAAGTAATTGCACAGATTCTGTTCTAAACACTAAACAACATATGTATATATATGGTCAGATCTGAGCTTCACATGATCCTTTGTACAACACCCAGTATCAAAGAACTGGATTGATTATACAGCTGCAGAAGAGTGAGTGTACTCTTGCCCAAATTCAGCAACACAACACCATATCCTGCTGTTTGTAGGCTGTCAACATACTGCCTCTCAACTCAATTGTGTGAGGTACTCTTGCATGCCACATATGTTGTCATCTTTTTGCACAACTCTTACCTCAAGGGAAGTTACTCTTTGCATATTTTATGAAACATGTGAGATAAAAGAGTACTTTTTTTGGGGTATGCTATGAATTAATAGAACACTTTTAAGAATATTTTAAAATACTGTATTGAAATTGAGAATATTATGTATACAATTTCATAATTTAATTCTAAGCACCTTAAAGTTACATTTAAGTAAAATGCTAAATTTAGTTGTTTTTCAATAAATTGCACTTCATATTTTTTTGCACATCATTTGGAAAATTATGGGAAAAACTTGGACCCCTAGGCTTTGTCGAGACCTAAACTGAGTGCTTGTATGTCAGGAGTATGCTCTTTTGGGCTGTTGGAAAGCGCCGTTGTGTTGCTTATGGTCTGATCCAGGAAAAAGGGGGTGATGGTGAGGGAAGAGCAACCTCAAGAGTGGTCAGACTTAAACTCTTCTTATTCTGATGAGACTTATGACAATCGGAATTTATCCAGGTTCCTAATTCACACTCTTTAGACTGTTAAGTAAATTTCCCTGTGACTGATTTTAGCTCTGAGAAAGGAATTGCAGCAGTTTCTTCCTGGATCCAATATCTGCCAGACATGAGAAAACACAGAAAAACTCCTCAGAGTCATGGATGTAATTTGCATGTTGCAAGAAGGTTCCAAAGTTCAAAATGTGCAACTCACTTTGCCCATTTGGACTTTTAAGATCGATCACAATGTCAGCGGGCATGTCCTGAACACTAAAGAAAAGCATAGTTTTCCAAGACAGATGTTATTATGCCTGTCAAGCTTGCTTTTGCTACAACTTCCAAAACGTTGACAACCATGCATGATCTGAGAAAATCTCCAAGAATTTTAGGGGCTAGCAGATGATGAGACATTTGATCCACTTACGAACATGAAGGTCAAACCATGATCTAGATGATAATTGGAATGGTGACTAGAACACCATGGCTAGGGAAAAAGCTCTAGATTAATCCAAGGTTATAGTGTCAATGAAACTCAAAGAACATTATTGAGAATTCATGACTGGCATGAGGTTTAAAGTGGAGCTTCATATTTAAACTCCAGAGTGCATTATTCAAGGCCAATCTAGAAGAAGCTGCTTCAGGAGAAGTGTGTCTCTGCTTGTACCAAAACTGATATCATATCCAAATCAGAATTTGTGTGAATTCCATTATCTGCAGCCACTTGCAGAATGCAGATCTTGGTTATTTGATATATGATTTTGCCAGACATCTTTTAATAAACATTCTCTGCAAGGTCAAACTACATGGAAGCAAAGCAATAGTGCGAATTTTGTTTCTGAGAAGAAATTTGCAGTTTTTGTTAGACGTATGGTTGTTAGTCAATGTGAAATATAACTCAGGTGTCTTGAGTGTCAGGCCAGTGGTTCTTGGGTTCTAGGATAATGTGTGCTATGGAGTCACAAAGTCCCGATAATGGATTTTCTTGCTCTTGCCATATTGGTGGCCGAAGACAAATTTTATTTGAAACGTGCATCGCAACATGCCAAGATTGTGCATTACTAAGTACTTGGGAATATGCCCTTAAATTATGAGGCTGTGGGTCTGGTCATCTGTGCTCCTGAATTCCTCCATCATGGAAGTTTCACATGTTGAGGTTATGATGAAAAATCCTATAATTTAGTGAGAGACCTGGTTTTAAATAACTGACATTCTTCATGTCATGAAGGGATTCGAAAGAGATAGAGTCTGTTGACCTCGAGGATGAGCACAATGGATGTGAGGATGTTGAAGGATCTGGAGATGGTGAGCTTGCAACAACGAGCTCACTTCTTGAAGTTCCTGAGGAGATATTGAAAGCAGATCCATCCAGCTATTCTAATGATTTGCCTGTCATTCTACAACCCCAAGCTCCAAAGCTTCACAAATTTTCTTCTGTTCCACATGAAGGTGAACTCATTACCCCAGTAAAGGTTCCAAACTTTTTAGGTTGATGTTTGGGATTGAGGTTTCCAGAATCTCTAGAAAATTCATCACATGTGGTTGTTTCAAGCTCTTACCTTGCATTTGTGCATATCTGTAGATCTGCCAGTTTCCAAAGGGAATGTACACAGCAATATCTATGTGCATTTCCAAGAATCTAAGGCACATGTAAAATTTCTTGAGAAAGAGCACTATTTTGGACACAATCGACATGTTGGATTTGGTATGTGTGAAGAGACAGGGAGGAGAGAGAGGGACAAAGTGAATGTGAAAAGTACTTATACAACTGTTGATGAGCAAACAGACAACAGAAAAACAGTCCCACCAGCTTGGAGAAATCGAAAGAAAAAGGATGACATGGTTTTGGAGGAAGAACACAAAACTTCAAATGTGACATTTATGGGTGAGGTGCTGGACATTGAGGAGTCTTCAGGACAAGTAAGTAGAGGCCATGATTTGGCTGATGATGAAGTAGAGCTTCACACTGACAATGGAAAAGTTGAGAGGCATGGTCAATGTGAGGAATCAGAAGCTGACTTGAAGGAGATGATCATGCAACAAAGAGAGAAAGGGCTAATCCTAATAACTGTGAGGAAGGAAAAGCCACAGCTGTACCAGCCTGTGGTGAAGTTGGAGAAGAAGCAAAGGGAAATTTGTGATGAACCTCAATTATGTTCCAACCAGAAAACTAACATTACAAACTTTCATGCAAACTCACTTCAGACATCCCCATCAAAAGCATGTGCATCAGTTCCTTCAAATGTGAATCCAGAGTATGTTCAGGATGGGAAGAAGGTTGACACCCGACCAAGAATCCAAACTCCCCACAAAAGATCTGAGAACAGTACCAATAACCGTAAGTGTCTTGATCCATCTTCCTATCAATTGGTATCTAGCATGGACTTGTTTCGCCAAAATCAACTTGCAACTAGGAACAAAAATCATCAGATGAAAGAAACTTTTTAGTGTCAAACCCTCTGAACTGCTTTGGTAATCTATCACCTATGACTTAAAACTGGGAGAAAACTACTGAAAGATGTAGTATCTGATCCAGAAAGGCAAGCCCAGTGCTATGTGTCAAGTGCAAGCACAAAAGTGTTACATAGGAGTGGGTGTGATGAAGTGGCAAAAGAGCTTAACCACCATTACTTGCAGCACCATAATCAAAATGTACTTCCTTCACACAAAGACTATCAGTGTGGTGAAAGGTCGATTGTTGCTTTGTTCCATATACTGTGTGTGCCATTCCATATATTTCATCATTTGTCTGCCATGTAGTCTCTCCTCAAAGTCTCCCATGAATGTTCTTTGAAGTTTTTCAGGTGGCTCTGATACATATGGTGTGCTGTAAGGAGAATTTCTCTGGTTGGTGTTTTTTTCAAAAGAAATTTTTTAAGTAGTTTTTTTTTGGGTGTCTTATATTCTCTCAACAGATCACAGGAGGGACATTAATAAGTGAAGCTGCCCAAACTCCAGTGCAGTTCTCGGTGCAAAGGATGCAACAATCAACAGTGACACATCCTGATTTACAGAAAGAGGTGTCACCATGTACCACTGAATAAATACAGCAACTGTGGAAGTTTGTTGAAGATGGATAAGCCAAAAAATTGGAATTTTCTGATACCTTTGTTTGTCATCCCAATCCAATGATCAGTCTCTCTGCACATCCCAATCTCCAAGGAGCAGGTTTCTGAAAATTGCTTGCAACAATACTTGTAGTGGCTATATACTAGTGTGATTTCCATTAATTAGTTGTGGGTGCATCCAAAGTTCAAACAAAACCTTTTTCTTGTGATGGGCCTGCCAGAAAAGTTTCGAAGCTTTGGACACTCACAATCTCGATAGAATTGAAGTTGTCTGATCTCCATTTGGCCCAGACTGAAGAATTCTTATAAAAAAAGCTCTAGTGGTATTGAGAGAAATCCATTTGGCAGACGGAGGACCTGAAAGACCAAGTGGCAGAGGAGAGACGGAAACGTCATCTCGTAACACAGCGCTTAGCTCAACAGAGGAGTGAAGCTGACAAAATCGCACAACAAAAGCAGGAACACTGGGATACCAAGTATCGAGAACTACAGAAGGAGAAGTATGCCATGTCTATTCGTCTCCAGGTTTTACTTCCCATCACTAGGCCATGCTTCAACTGTAGATCTTTCTGTTTTCTTCTGACTTCAACTCATCTCTCTCTGGAGGAGGAGGAGGAGGAGGAGGAGGAAGCAATTTACAAGAGTTGTAGATGGTTGATATTGGCAGTAGATTTCTTGTGATAAACAATTAATTTAGAGAGTGCAAAAATCCCAACGAGAGAGAGAGAGGCTCAAAGGGGTTATGGTATTCTTTGACTATTTTTGTGCAGTCATTAGAGACTGCACATCTGGCATCACTCCTGGCAGGTCGAGGAACTTCATTGCGCTTTGGGCGTGCACCTGCTTCCATCCCTCCCCAGAGATGTCTCGCAACTACCAGTCAAACAAAACCGGTACTTTTCATACAAGAAAAGGGAGGGAGAAATTGAAGTAGAATAACAACAAAATGCGAAATCTACCACTGGCGTGCCTAGAAAACTGCTCAAATGTTTTTGGCAACCCAAAGCACAGTCTCAATCCCAAGCATGCTGGGATGATGATTTTGTGACCTGAATTGCAGCAAAGGAAAAAACGGCTTCTAATGCCAATTCCAGAACTAAGATGGTAGCTAGGAGATCAGTCCTGGATTTTAGCATCAGTTGCTAAATAGTCTCACATTGGCATTTTCTGAGAGGTCTCACTGGCAATGTAATTAGACTCTCAGTCTATGTTATGTCCAAGATACTAATTGGAGCGTGGAGCTTTATGAATTGCAGGAAATAGATCATGAAGCTGCAAAACTGAAATGGAGCATGATGAAAAGACAAGTTACTGAGCAGGAAGTCAAGAAACTGAGGCGTGAGATTGAGGATCAAGAAATTCTCATTCGGGGTTACCAGGTAGAATCTGGAACTTGCAAGTAGTAAACTCAAGCTTAAATGCTTAAAGAACACAGAATTTATTCTGACAACAAAATAGTCATAACTTCTTCATGTTGGTTTTTTTGCAGCATGAGAATGAGAAAGCATTGCAGAAATTGAAGGAGGCTCAGGCAGAGGCCAGAGAGCAGTCACGCATCATGACAGAAGAAAATGTCATGCTTGCTGCTCAAGTAGCCAAGGTACAGAACTTTGCTAGTGACCACCAAAGCTCAAATTTTTTTCTTTGCCCAATTTCAGCAGAAGATGCATTGCATGATGCACTCGCCCGAGAAGCAAAACTCAAGGAACAACTTGCTCATGTAGGCTTCTCCCTCATTTCTTGTTCCATGATTGAGTATCAACTCATTTTTGTCTTTCTCTACATTTGCTTCAGTGAGTCTGGTAAAAAGCTGCTGGTACTGAAAAGAAAAATTCAATGTCTTGCATGAGGTAGGTGTGGACAGAGTCGAAGAAGAAAGTCTCTGAAGGGGAGTCAGAGAAGAGGGCTATAGAGGCAGAGCTTGAGAAGAGAGTTCTGGAGGTCAAAGCAGAAAAGCAGGAGTTGGAAATGCAGGTTTCTCAAGTGGAGGCAGCTAAATCCGTTCTTGAGGCAGAGCTCATGAAGAGAGTAGGTAATCTGGAGTTGGAATTGACAGCACTGAGAGAAGAACTGAAGGAGGAACAACGAGGCCATGCACGCACAGCAGCATCAAGGGAGGGCAAAATACAAAAACTTGTAGAAACCCAGGAGCTTCTTGCTTCAGGCCAGTCCACCATTGCAGAGCAGGTGTCCAATAATTGACAAGATCTCTTCCTAATAATCTCCCTATACTTTGGTGGACCATTGTGTCTCCCCAATTTTGCAAAAAAGAAGCAGTAGGGTAGTAGTATATGCTATCAAAGGTCTCATTCTGTTAGAGGTTCAGCATCCAGAGACTTGTTCCAGTGTTTTACAGTACTGCTTTAAGCATTCAGGATTTCAGGTTCAGGGTTCAGTCTTGGTTTCCAGGTTCAACAGTTGAAAAATGTTGTGCTTATGTGTATGTGCAAAGGCAGCTCACATATTGGAGCTTTCAAGCAAGCTCTCAAATTGCGTGGTTGCTGCCACGAGTGAAAAGCATGTGGATGATTGGTGCACTCCCTTCCAAAGACAACAGGGACTTTTCAACAGTGACAGCACTTGTCAGACAGAGTCCCCACAGAAACAAGTACATGCTACCCTCTCATCTGGTGAATTTTATTGAAATGTTTTTTACCTCGCTTCTGAAGATAACAACTCCTCCTGCAAGTCTTTCCCTGTGGAGGTTGAGAGACAAAATGATAACGTCTTCTGAGTTCTACTATTTTTGGTAGAAACATCAACCCAGAAAAGGCTTGGATCAGCAGCTAACAGTAAGCATTTGTATTTGCAAGGGAAAGAGGCCAGAACCAGCTCCCAAGGTTGCAAAAAAGGATTTGGGAGGACTATGTGCCCTAGCTCAGGTCCAACATCTGTGCCTTCAGACTTTTTTTTAATTTTTCCATGAGATTCTTCAGAGCTCTAATTGTCTTGTCAGCTGAAATGGCAATCTTAAACTTCCACAAGCCATAACTCCACAGGTGCCCAAATTGGGTTCAGAGGAGAGCATAAGAGTTCAACGGTTACAGTCAGAGCTGGTGGCCTTACAAAGACAAATCACACAAAAGGATGAGGAATACAATAAGAAATGCACTGTTGTGAAACAAGAACTTGAAAAACTGAAGAGTGACTATGCAGCATGCACCCAGAATTGTAAGCAATTAAGACTTCAGGCACAGTCTGGAAATGTCCCTTCTGAAAGTGAACAGTCTGCAGTGAACCGCATAAAAGACCTTGAGAAGCAGGTACTTCATCATTCTTTGCTCAATGGCCTCATTTCCTGCACAATAAGGGTTCAGATTTTATCTTCTTCTAAAATTCAAAAATTTCAGGACCATTAAGTATGTGTACAGCCACACTTTTTGCAGGTGGTCAATATCCGCATACACTATGTTAGGAAAGTGAAAGATCTCAATGACAAACTGGAGGAGAGCAAACGTGATCAATCGAAGCTCAAATTGAGCTCAGAAAATGCTACAAGTACCCGAAAGCCATGCACTCTCCGATCAGTCAAGGTATATTTTCTGCTCTTCTTTGTAATAGCATAGACTACAGAATACAGTGTGTGTATATTTCATGATAGAAGTTCCATCAATTGAAAGAAAGGGTAAATGGTAGTTACTTTTGTGGTTGTAAGAATCTACTTGCATTGGTTGTGAGAAAACTCTTTATTTACCTAGAGTTATATGCGGAAGATTCCTAAGATTGATAGCACTTCTTAGATAACCAGAGTTCATTCAAAGAAATAAACACTCTCTGAAGACTGGCAAAATATCCAGATCTTATGTTGATTAACAAGCTAGAACCAACTGTTTGGTACACAGACAGAATTCTTAGGTTGAGGTGCAGTTTCACTTTTGCACTTTGAGGGTCAAAATGGGATACAAGAAAATAACATAGGACCAGGTGGTAGCTATTGCAATGAAAATATGGTTTAGCCTGATGCTAAGGATTTGTATCATCTAATTCATTTTCTGTCTCATCTTCAGCAACTGTGTCTGGAACAACCACAACGTACATCCCAACCATCTTCAAAGGAGTTTTCTCTGGTGAGTGGGTTGCATTTTATATTTGACCTACTACATTGTTAAAAGGAAAGCATGACTCATGCAGTGAATGGATAAGCATTATTGGAATAGTATAGCTAGATTGAGTTTCCAGAGTTGTGAGCAGAGTTTTAAGCAAATAAAGACTTTGTGGATTTTCTTCAATCCACATCACAAGACAGGTGAAATGACATCATGTGCATATGCAACCCTATTTCACCTGTGTTCCACACTGGATGCAGATCAGAGAATTACAGGCTGCAAAAGACCGAATCATTGTTTTGGAGGAAATCTTGAATGAGAAGAATCTCATGATTGGAGAGCTCCATAACCAAATTGAAGTGATCAATTCTGCAGCAAATGGTAAGTGTTATAAAATAGGACTTCCCTGGGAGAGAGACAGAGGTTTAGGAATTTTTGGGGGTCTAGAATCATCATGGCTCTTAAACATATCATGTCTTTGCTATTACTTTCTGGTGTTGATCCTATCCTTTGCAGGTGTTAGTGGATCTGGTTCCACAGCTAGCTGCCCATTGAGCCCCCAACAAATCACCAATTTGTCAACAAAGACAAAACCCAAGACACTTCCTCCCACTTCTCCACCACAATCTGTGAAACTACACAATGATATTGCTGTTTACAATGAGCTTTTGGTGACCCCTCTGGATCCAGATCAATTTGGTGACATTATGTTCCCAGCAGCTGCATTAACAAATGCAAAAAGCCAGAAATTGAAGCATTTGAACTCTTTGACAATACATGCCCAAGAAAGCAGGGATGGATCTGCTGATGCAAGTGGATCAGATGTAAGTCACCCTGAAACATGTGCACTAAATCACTAAACCATGTTTTTATCTCTATGGACCTGAAGCCTTGATCTTGACTCTTGAATGCAGTCCCTAAACCCCTAAAATCCAGACATGATGGACATTTCTGCCTTTACATGAGTAGGTGATTATGCTGCGTAAGCAACTGGTGGCATCAGAGATGGGCCGAGAGATGCTACAGCAGCAATGTACAGAGGCTCTGGAGAAAGCAGCAATGCTTTCTTTCTCTCACCAGCAAGTCCTTCAGCATTTGCAACAAGTGTCACATATCACCATTGACATCCAAGGTAGTGCTGCAAGTGTGTCACTAACCCTTGTTGAACAAGAGCAGTGAATTGAGGTATTTTGGCTCCTGATATTTCTGAAGTGCTAAACTCAAAACAGATGCTTGTGAATATACACAATTGGAGGTTGTTTTCCTTTTTTGCTGCCTTTCATGGCAGTTTTTGATGAAATCATGGTGATCTCAGAAGGATTTATGGGTGATCAATTGGTGCTCTTACAACTAGACTGTCTGCTGGATACTACTACTAGAACACATTACTTTCTGTGGAGAAGGGATGGTTGGTTGGCTCATGCTCTTTTTTTTTCCAATTGGGAAACTCAGGGAGAAGTTGAAATATGCAGCAAGGACTTCATCCCTTTGTCTAGAGGTGAAAAGAAACA